>Ga0065711_1000698_pt1 | contig 57572 bp, 31 predicted proteins | sample Hoacrofraction12_FD_59098 | JGI IMG/M metagenome (GOLD analysis project Ga0065711, IMG submission 59098) | Hoatzin crop microbial communities from Cojedes, Venezuela - Epithelial fraction 12 v2 (version 2) | ecosystem: Host-associated > Birds > Digestive system > Esophagus > Crop | place...
GGAAAGATGGGGACAATCTTTTTAGTAGAGACAGCAGTGACAGGACGAGGGGTAATGGTTTTAAACTAAAACAGGGTAGGTTTAGGCTAGATATAAGGAAGAAATTCTTTACAATGAGGGTTGTGAAACTCTGAAACGGGTTGCCCAGAGAGGTAGTGGAGGCCCCATCCCTGGAAACATTCAAGACCAGGTTGGACAGGGCTCTGAGCAACCTGATCTCGTTAGTGGTGTCCCTGCTCACTGCGGGGGGGTTGGACTAGATGACCTCTAGGGGTCCCTTCCAACCCAAAACTTTCTATGATTCTATGATTCTATGCTACTGAAAGACATAAAAAAGGAGCTTACAGAATTAAAATGATGGGGGAAAGGAACAGAAGATGGAATCCAAGAGAATGGTGTCCTGTGTACGACCCAGCTTCTTGACAGATGAACTGAGGATAATCCTTGCTTTCTGCAGTCCTTTTGTTAGAACATCAAGAATTGCTTACAAATCTTGAACACTGAGAGGTGTATTTGCAGTATGCCTTGTATACAGGAAACCTCAGAAATATCCTAGTAGGGATATCGTGCCAACAGCTGATAGTCTGGCCTGTTAGTCTTTTCAGCTGTGACAGTTAAACGAGGAAAAGAAGCATCCAAACTTTATGCGTAGGTTGACTTTTGTAGTGCTATGTGTGTCGTCATTCCCTTTTATACTTGGAATTTTATATAACGGTAGAGTATATACACTACTAGTTTTAATAAGCTAAAATAGCTTTTGAAGTAGTTGTGTCCCTTTAAGAACACTGAAAATAAGGCCTTGAATCAAGAGCGCTTTGGATTTTTTTCTTAAACCAGGATTCTTTCAGTCATATCAACAGAGGCAGTTAAGCAATCTCTAAAATGTTGCTGTCATGCTTGGTAACATCAGAAGTAGGGAAGAGAAAAGCCAGACTGGGTTGAGAGCAAGCAGCAGGTATTAGATGTGGAAGGTGTAGCAGCCTGTGTGGTGACTGATGTGGATCCAATCCTTGTTCACAGCGTCGTGCTGCTGCAGGAGAGAGGAGGTGCCAGGTGCAGTGGGTGGCTTACTGTGTACAGCCATGCAGTCTTCAGGGGTAATGCTTCCTGTAAATGCTTTGGACTTCTGCAAACTCCTTGTACAAAGCATTCCAGCATTGTGAAATAGTTGTTGAATCTGTCATTCCAAATTATCTGTAGTCATCTCTTAAATCCTGAATTAACAGCAGTACTGCAGTAGAGAACAGCCTCTGCAGGATTTTTTTTTTCCCCTGTGAAAGAAGCCTTATTTTCTCTTTACAGAAAAGCAGATGTCCACTGGTATCTATCAGATATGCTAGATAGTCCTCTTCTGATTGTTTTTGATTTACACTTCCTCCTTTTACATAGCTGCAAATATAATAATCAAATGGAAAGTTGAGGCTAAATCAAAAACATTCACCTTCTAGCGAGACTGAAGTCTGGAGGGTTGGTTCCTCGAACTTTGAGTGGCAAGGGAGTTCTTCAGTTACCGGGGATGGGCATGTTCTTGTACGTGAAAAAGCTTGGCACTTCCCCATTTCTTCTACTGCCTCTTGCTGACCTTGCCTTGATACTAGACACCTTGAGGAAGTTATGAAAGTCTGAATGTTCAGAGACTGATATCATGGAGTCTATTTCTAACTAAATTTTTCTACCTTGCTACTGCTTCTAGAACCATTTGAAGTAAAATCGGGCGTGTTCAGGCCTTCCATCTTCATGAACAGAATTAGAGGCATATTTTTGCATAGTCTTCTACAGTTGTGGGTTTTTTTTTAACTATTACTATATTTTATTTTTTATCTTGTAATACTGTAAACTTTTCACCATTCCTGAGAATTTGTCTACAGCCTCCCTGCAGGAGACAAGCAATTCAGCAACTAGGTAATATAGACTGAAGACATTTCAACCCAAATGGATGGTGAGGTGAAGGATAGTAATGTTATTTCATTCAGAAAAACATCAGTGATTTGGGAGTGTTACTGTATTTGAGTATGTTAATGCTTTCCAGGCTCTCTGCTACCTCTTGGTGACCTTGCTTTGATGCTGGAGGTCTGAAGTTGCTCTTACCACAGTAATTGATTACTTGCAAGTAGCCAGAATGATTAATGTCACATTCATCTATGTGTGTTAGAGAAGGGGACTCAGGAAAGTGACTTGTAGTGCTGCTGTATGTGATTGATATGCTCTGTGGCATCCTTGCAGTGCTTGTTCTTGCAGGTGGTGGCACCTCGTTTGCCTTCCAGTATATCCCAGTGAGTGTTTTGTCTTTACAGTTAGTGCTAGTTCAGAGCATCAATAGTAGACCAAAAATGTTTGCTTGCTTTTTTTGGATGGCTGTTCCAGCTATTCTGATACTATTCCAGTGTCACCTGCTGTCTCTGTACACAAAGTCCCATGTGCCTTCATGAAAGATTATGGAATTAATCCAGTCAGAGAAAGTGTTCAGTACTTAACAGAATTTTTGCTTTATTTTCAGGTTATCTGTAACATTTCTAGAAGAGACAATAAAATTAACATTCTTAAACAGAATATGATAAACAGTTGTCAAAGCTTTAAGGTATTTTTACTATACTTTGATGCAAAGTTCTTACTGTTAGTCAGCAAGATATTTGATTGGGGTGATGACGAATGTACCAGATGAACACCAAGAAAAAGGAAAGGGAGTAAATGAAGTTTTCCTGTGTTTCATTGAATGATTGTGCAAACTTGATGAAGATACAGTCCAACATAGGTATCTTCAGCGGTTCAAAAAGCAAAAATTTAGCTAAAATATAGTGGGATTACTAAGGAAGTATAAAACCAGCCTTCTTCTTTGAGGCTTTTAGAGTGTACATTTTTGAACAGTTTTCTCATGATACATAGGATTGTGAGTCACTCTTCTATAAAAAGAGAGAGAACACAAGCAGAAGGAAATGGGACATGCATTTTTAAAGACTGCTGCTGCCTTCCTTTTTGTTTATATGTCAGCTGAATTTTCATGTAATGACAATTCCTGTAGTTGTGGTCTTAAAACAGATACTAAATATTGCAAAGATTGTGATGAACTGTGGCAGCTGAGTTTTGTATTTAGATTTTAAAAAAGGTATATAATTTTCAAATTTCTTGTGGTATGTAGCGAATGGAGAAGCAGAAGAATCAGCTGAATCTGTTTACAGAGTATTCAGGACGGTGTACTTCTCATTGATAGTTACATGGGAGATGCTCTTCGGCTTCAGATTTGATTTGCTCATTGGCGCGCTTTGAATGCTGAACTGTTCAGTATATTGTTTTGACAGCATGTACTGACACTTACTGGAGTGTGCCAGCAGTTTTGGCTCTAGGCTGCTGGGGAAAAGACTGCTAGTAGCTGGGTCATTTCAAAGCTTCAGTGTTTAAGCTGTCATTATGCTTTTGATATGAAATGGGTTACCTGAATGGAGTAATGTTCAAGTTCTCGTGGTACTAGAATGCGTTGAATGTAAATACCTAATTTCAGTGTAAATGTTCAATGCTGTAGTCTTGCTTCTCTATAATAAAGTCACCAATTTTGTCAGTGTCAATGAACTTTTCAGAGAAAGAACTTTGCCAGGATTCAGATTCTACCAGCAAATAGGGATTACTTTTTTTTTTTCCTTCCTTGAGAACTTGCTGCAAAAGCACTGCTTCTCCAATTAACCTCTAGTGTTTCAGCTTCTAAGAAAATGTACTTCATTTTGACTTTAAAATCCTGTGATTTACAGCACTGTAGATGCTTTGTCATGACTGTTACAAAGATCTTCAAGTTTAATCCCACTATGTTTTAGCTGCGAAAAAATGTGCACCAGGAAAACATTACATCTCTGAAGTGCTCTTTGACTCGTTTCTATTTTAAAACAAAAACATTTCTACAAAGCGTACAAACTACCAAAATGTAGTTTTCTGATTCTGTACCTGAATCCCACTTCTTATGCATGAATTTAGCCAGAGATGGCAAGGTGGCACTGATCCAGACAATAAATCCTGTTGAACCAAGCTAACTTTGCATAGAACCAGAAATCAGGAATTGTGATACCAATAAAAGAACAGGAAAAAATATCAGGACAACAAGTTCCAGTCATAGGCCATGACTGAGAGCAGCCCTGAGGAGAAGGACTTGCAGGTGCTGGTGGTTGAGAAGCTCAACATGACCTGGCAGTGTGCATTCACAGCTCAGAAGGACAACCATATCCTGGGCTGCATCAAAAGAAGTGTGGCCAGCAGGGTGAGGGAGGGGATTTTTCCCCTCTGCTCTGCTCTGGTGAGACCTCACCTGGAGTCCTGCGTCCAGCTCTGGAGCCTTCAGCACAAGAAGGACATGGACCTGTTGGAGCAGGGACAGAGGAGGCCACAAAAATGATCCGAGGGCTGGAACACCTCTGCTATGAGGAAAGGCTGAGAGTATGTTGATAGCACTGATAGTTTTGGTTGTTGCTAAGAAATCAAGGAATTTTTGGCCATGTTCAGCTAATGAGCAGGTATGCAGGACCTGGGAGGGAGCACAGCCACGCAGCCAGCCTAAGCTGGCCAGTGGAAATATTCCATACTGTAGATGTCATGTTCATTTGATGAATGAAGGTTGGCCGGGAGGCAAGAATCCTTTTTTTCCTTTTCTTTTCCATGAGTTCGAATCATCTCTTGTCACAGAAGCACAGAATAACAGAATGGTAGGGCTTGAAAGGGTCCTCTGGAGATCATCTAGTCCAACCCCACTGCCAAAGCAGGGTCACCTAGAGCAGGCTGCACAGGACCCTGTCCAGGCAGGTCTTGAATATCTCCAGAGAAGAAGACTCCACAACTCCTCTGGGCAACCTGTTCCAGTGCTCTGTCACCCTCAAACTAAGGGAGTTCTTCCTCATGTTCAGACAGAACTTATGCTTCAGTTTGTGCCCGTTGCCCCTTGTCCTGTCACTGGACACCACTGAAAAGAGTCTGGCCCCATCCTCCTGACACCCACCCTGAAGAGATTTGTAAGCATTTATTAGGTCCCCTCTCAGCCTTCTCTTCTTCAGGCTGAACAAGTCCAGCTCCCTCAGCCTTTCCTCGTAGGAGAGATGCTCCAGGCCCCTCACCATCCTCATAGCCCTCTGCTGGACTCTCTCCAGTAGTTCCTGATCTTTCTTGAAGTGGGGAGCCCAGCACTGGACAGAGTACTCCAGATGGGGCCTCACTAGGGCTGAGTTGAGGGGGAGAAGAACCTCCCTTGACCTGCTGGCCACACTCTTCTTAGTGCACCCCAGGATCCCATTGGCCTTCTTGGCAGCCAGGGCACACTGCTGGCTCATGGTTAACTTGCCATCCGCCAGGACACCCAGGTCCCTCTCCACAGAGGTGCTTTCCAGCAGGTCAGCCACAAACCTGTACTGGTACATGGAGTCTGGGAGTTTGGTCTGTTTTGGAAGTTGAAATTCATGAAATCCCTGAGTTCCGGGTTCTGCGATTGCTGCTCGGGGACTGGCTGCGAATCTGTCATCGGGTGATAAGAAAGTTGTATTGTGTATAGCTTATTTTGCATATTCATTATTATTAGTAGTAGTAGTATTTTCTTTGTTATCTTATTAAACTGTCTTTATCTCAACCCACGAGTTGCCACTTTTGTCCATTTCTCATCCCCATCTCGCTTGGGGGGAAGGGGAGTGATGGGTGAGCGGCTGTTTGGTGCTTAGTTGCTGGCTGCTGGGTTAAACTGTGACAGGGGGGTAGCAGTCAGTTATATGCTTTTTGCAGAAAAAAAAGAAAAGAAGAAAACAAGAAAAAAATCCATGATATCTTCTATAAATTGACAGCACATAGACTTAGTAATTTAATTGAAATTAAACTTTTATAAGGAAAAATGCTTGAATAATTTTGTATAACCTGTTTCCTGTAATTAGGATCAAAGCTTTTGGGGGGGATGAGGGGTAATGGTATATACTGTGGACTCATTTTTAAAGAAATTTGATTCTTGTTTCCTTTTTATGATTTTTTTTAAAATGGCATTCTCTATTCAGTGATAAATTATTACTCGAATTTTTTGTGTCAGCCGGTAGTTGAGATAATTTGGTATCTCATTACGATTTTGTAGACTAAGCATATTGTGCTAAAAACTTGAGATATAATTATTTTTCAGCTTGAAAAATAAATCTTGCATATATTCTGATTAACATTTTGAAAATATTATTCCAGCTGCGTTGGGGTAGAGGAGCACCATGCTGTTGACATTGATCTGTACCATTGTCCCAACTGTGCAATTCTCCATGGACCTTCTCTAAGTAAGTGTGGGTTATTCAAATGTTATTTTATTCTTTCAGTATGTTTTCTCTCCATGAAAAAGGCTGTTCAGAAGAGTGTTGAAGATGAGTTTTGTTATTTAGAAGGTACTGGTTCTATATGACTAACTCTGAGCTGATAAAAAAGAGCACAAAACAAACCATTCTGAAAGATTCCTTGATCTGGAGATGCAGATAGAATAAAATATAACCCACTGCTATATTTTAGAGAAATCAAAGTGCTCAGAGCTAGAAGAAAACAATATGGTCTTGACAGAGAGTGAGAGAATGAAAATCAGGGAATCATCGTTTTTAAAAAAAATAAAAAAAAGAAAATCAAAAAGATGGCTTATGGTTCCTGTATTTTAATCACCTAGGAAAGCGACATTAAGAAGGCGTAGGATTTAGCTGTCTTACCTTTCTTGATGATTGTAAGCTGTATGCCACAACAGTCCACTGAAATCTGGGAATATGAACTTCTGGTGTTTTTGTTCTGGTTGGTTTGTTTGTTTCTGTTTATGTCCTTGAGAGTTACACAGCTCTGAATTTGAGGTTTCTGATTTATAAACAAGTTTCCACCAAGTTCCTCGTGCAATTTTATGAGTTGCCAGAAGAGACTGTGAAACAGAGCAGCAAGAGAGTTCTCTTCTTTGGTTCTCCTTTCAGTACATAAATTTGCTGTAGAGATCTGCAGTGGAAAGATGGAACAGTTTTTGTCTCTCTGTAACTATTGAGAGGATACTGCTTTATCCAGCTCTCTAGAGTTTTCCCTAGGACTTCTGTTCTCAGAAGGAAACAATGTAAAAATGAATTTCACATTTCCAACAATGAGTGAAGGTTCTGTGTTCAGACCTGAGAAATGTTTGTATATGCTATGTGTCTTTAACCTCTAAACACTGAATCATGGTCATTTGTGTCTTTCTAATGTGTGGTTTGTTTGGTTTTTTTTGCTTGAAGACCACATAATGATTTATAGTCATCAGTGACTTAAGATGTAGAATCATTTCAAAATTGAATTTACTTTACCGTTTAGAAGTAAGTTTAAAATCACTAGTAGTCTTGTGGAGTATGAACAAAGTGATAAAGTGTCACTTACTGATGCAATTAATATATGTTGCGTGATACGTATCCTGTATAGTGTAAGAGTTCAGGGTTAGCTACTTGGGCTAAAATTTAAGATAAAAGCTGTTTTACATGCTTGTAGTTCGTACTGTTCCAGTTGTCATTTTTAGTTAAAAGTCTGTATGTCTCTCCTGTAAATCTGAATACAAATAACAGCCATTTCTTCCCCACCTTTCTTCCTGGTTTTTCTGTGGAATAGAGCAACTAGGAGGAGGAGTAGAATCACACAGAATCACAGAACGTTAGGGGTTGCAAGGGTCTTCTGGAGATCATCTAGTCCAGCCCCACTGCCAAAGCAGGGTCACCTAGAGCAGGCTGCACAGGACCCTGTCCAGGGGGGTTTGAATGTCTCCAGAGAAGCAGACTCCACAACTCCTCTGGGCAACCTGTTCCAGTGCTCTGTCACCCTCAAAGTAAGGGAGTTCTTCCTCATGTTCAGATGGAATTTCCTGTGGTTCAGTTTGTGCCCATTGCACTTGTCCTGTCGCTGGGCATCACTGCAAAGAGTCTGGCCGCATCCTCCTGACACCCACCCTGAAGAGATTTGTAAGCATTTATAAGGTCCCCTCTCAGCCTTCTCTTCTTCAGGCTGAACAAGCCCAGCTCCCTCAGCTTTTCCTCGCAGGAGAGATGCTCCAGTCCCTTCATCCTCGTAGCCCTCTGCTGGACTCTCTCCAGTAGCTCTTCATCTTTCTTGAAGTGGGGAGCCCAGCACTGGACACAGTACTCCAGATGGGGCCTCACTGGGGCTGAGCGGAGGGGAAGGAGAACCTCCCTTGACCTGCTGGCCACACTCTTCTTACTGCATCCCGGGATACCACTGGACTTCATGGCAACAAGCGCAAGCTGCTGGTTCATGGTTAACTTGTCATCCACCAGGACACCCAGGTCCCTCTCCACAGAGCTGCTTCCCAGCAGGTCAAAAACTAGCCTGTATTGCTGTATGGGGTTGTTACTCCCCAGGTGCTGGACCCTGCACTTGCCCTTACTGAATTTCATGAGGTTCCTCTCTGCCCAACTCTCCAGCCTGTCGAGGTCTTGCTGAATGGCAGCACAAGCCTTATGGTGTATCCGCCATTCCTCCCAGTTTTGTGTCATCAGCAAACTTGCTGAGGGTACACTGTCGCTTCATCCAGGTCATTGGTGAAGAAGTTGAACAAGACTGGGAGGAGTACCGATCCCTGGTGAACCCCACTAGCTACAGGCCTCCAACCAGACTCAGTGCCGCTGATGACTGCCATTCAGCCAGTTCTCAATCACCTCGCTGTCCACTCATCCGGCCCACACTTCCTGAGCTTCCCTAGGAGGATATTATGGGAGACAGTGTCAAAAGCCTTGCTGAAGTCGAGGTAGACAACATCCATTGCTTTCCCCTCCGCTACCCAGCCGGGCATGCCAGCATAGAAGGCTATCAGATTGGTCAAGTGTGATTTCCCTTTGGTGAATCCGTGTTGACTATTCCTGATAACCTTCTTTTCCTCCACTTACTTAGAGATGACATCCAGAATGAGCTGCTCCATCACCTTTCCAGGGATGGAGGTGAGGCTGACGGGCCTGTAGTTCGCTGTGTCCTTCTTCTTGCCCTTTTTGAAGACTGGAGTAACACTGGCTTTCCTCCAGTCATCGGGCACTTTTGTTCTCCAGGACCTTTCAAAGATGGTGGAGAGTGGCTCAGCAATGACATCCGCCAGCTCCCTCAGCAGTCATGGGTGCGTTCTATCAGGGCCCATGGATTTGTGGGTGTCCAGATTGCTTAAGTGATCTCTCACCCCATCCTCTTCAACCAAGGGAAGGTCTTCCATTCTCTAGGCTTTCTCTCTTACCTCTAGTGAGTGGGATTCCTGAGGGCAAGCAGTAGCAGCGAAGACTGAAGTAAAGGCGGCATTCAGTAACTCCACCTGCTCTGTATCCTCTGTCAGGACGGCACCCATCTCATGCAGCAGCAGTCCCACACTTTACCTAGTCTTTCATTTGCTGCTGATGTACTTGAAGCAGCCCTTCTAGTTGTCTTTGACATCCCTTGCCAGATTTAATATCAGATGGGCCTTAGCCTTCCTCATTGCTTCCCTGCATGTTCTGACAGTGTTCCTGTATTCCTCCCAAGTGGCCTGTCCCTCTTTCCACGTTCCATAGACCTTTCTCTTCCCTCTGAGTTTTACTAGAAGCTCCTTGCTCTTCCATGCAGGTCTCCTGCCGCCTTTGCTAGATTTCTCACTGAGGGGGATGCACTGATCCAGAGCATGAAAGAAGTGATCCTGAAATAACGACCAGCTCTCTTGGACCCGCCTACCTTCTAGAGCCCTAACCCATGGGATTTCTCCAAGTAGGTCTTTGAAGAGGCCAAAGTTAGCTCCCCTGAAGTCCAGGTTTTTCATCCTACTTATTGCCCTGCTTCCTCCATGCAGGATACAGAACTCCACCATCTCAAGGTCACTGCAGCCAAGGCTGCCCCCAGCCTTCACATCCACAACCAGTCCATCTCTATTTGTCAGCACAAGGTACAGCAGCACACCTCTCCTCGTTGGCTCCTCCACCACTTGTGTCAAAAAGTTGTAATCAGTGTTCTGCAGGAACCTCCTGGGCTGTCTAGGCCTGGAGGATCATATCAGACTTTGAAAATAATGAACTAGTAGATTTGAAACTTATTTTCTCTTCTTGATTTGGGAGAACCTAGTACGCTTCACGGTAATGCGTGTAGGTAACCTTTCTTGTAATGCAGAGGCTGCTAGCTCTAATGCCAGCTCTGTCTCACCTGCAGCAATTTGACAGTGAGATAAGAGGGATTTTTGTGCTGGGATTCTTTTCAAAAAAGACAAGAATCTGTGGTAAAAATTAGCCTTATTACTTCATATTGCCTCAAGTAAGTAGATCATCTAGATATAGTAGAAGCTTCAGACATGTCACTTATCAACCCAAGCAGAGGTGGTATGTTGAAATATGTCTTCACCTGGAATTTTATTAATTGTTCTCAGCTAAGCTATCAGAATCAAATCTATGACAGCTTGTGGTTTGGGCTCTACTTTAGTATTTAGAGAGACTAATAATGTCTCATGACTTCAGGTGTTGCAGCAGTGCTCCAGAGTGCTTCAATCATATGAAATTATGTATGTAGGTAAAAAAACCATTTTTTATTTTCAGCTTCGTATTCTAAAATCGCTTTGTCTAAAGGAGTTTTGAAAGAGACAAAAATTCAGCAGTTTGATTTAAGAGGGCAAGTGTATCTGTGGTTTCAGCAGACACTTGTGTATATAATCCCATCTAATCAAATGGCATAGTGAAAAAAGGTATTAAAATTATACGAGAAATACGTACTTCATACTACTAAATGGATGGCTACTTTCAGTAGCCTTCAAAATTTATTATGTAAAAGTTTCAATAATGAAAGCTACTGCATAGTTAGATATAAAGATCAAATTAACGAATCAGTTTCTTCTTATATTTCAACCAAAAATAAATCCTTCTCTTGATTTGGACGAGTAACAATTTTACAAGACCTTTAGCAAGCAGCCACCTATGTAAAATGCTAAATGATTAATCGTGAAAACTTCCAGCACACTCCTTTATTTTTCTCACCCCTCCAACAACTGTCTAGTGTACTTTCAGTGTGTGTATTTGTAGTATTGTGCAGGTTGTGCCTCAGTTCTCAGGAACAGCAAGGGCAAACACTACTTCCTTCCACTAGTTTGGAGTAATTGGGAGGGGAAGGTGTTATATGTGCATTCCAACTTACGTAGTTGTTAGGGTTTTTGTTTTACTTTGAACATGAGGATCCATTCAGTTAAATAATTTTTCCTGCAACTGTTATTGTCATGTCTTTGGGGATTATAAAAGCTGTAGAATTGAGAGATATGTAAGCGGGAAAAAATTTCGTTACTGTTTTCTACTCTTCAGTGTTCACTTGCTTACGGAAAGATGATGTGTGTTGCCAAATAGTAAGTAAAGCAAAAAACCCAACTTCTGGTTTTTAAATATTGGAAAGACAGATTTTTAGAGGTTGGTTTTGTGCTATAAAATCTCTTGAGCAGCTGTATCACTTTACAACTTTAATGGGTTGTTATAACAGCAGTGAATTTATGAGAAACTACTCTCTTGCAAATTAGTATTGGCCACTAATTTCTTGTATTATTATTTATAACTGAGAAAAGAGCTTTGAAAACTTAATAAACCTGGCTTCATTATTTATGAAGTTTTACTGTATTTGGATAGTTGGCTCATTAAGCAGGCTCTTCAGCACTGGTTTTCGGGTTAGCAAATAGCTATAAATGTCAGTTTATTCTCTTAAATGTCTTCTAAAAGATATGTTTTGTAACTTCTGCGGGAAACAGCTTATCAGTAAGAATAATTGCCTCATGTGTGATGATTATAAGATGTCAGTTACTCCTATATAACCAACTGTTTTTTCTGGAGAAGCCACAATTTATTTTCTTCTTGGAAGCTTTTTCTTTTCCTTTCTTAAATCCGTAGCTTCCCGTTACTATTAGCTGTGTTTTCAGTATTGCTAGCACTTTTTTTCTGGATTTTTGGTGCATCATGACTTTAGTAAACTGAAGGGTGAGCTCTTCCATAAAGTTCAATTTGTGTTAATGTTTAGCTGGGTGTCATATTTGCATTGCAGACTGTTTTGTACATGCCTGTAAATCACCATTTGTTTTGACAAGTAACAGTAGCTTTTCCCTCTTCTGTGTTTCCTCACCAGATGTAACTAAATTTATGCTTAATATTAGTTAAATTATAGATCTGGTCTCAGTAAATCTGCTTGGGGCAGTCTTCCAGTAGCAACTATTTAATGTTGTAGAGCGGAGTTTGGCTTTTCTAGGAAAAAGTGAAATGCTCCCTGAAAATTACTGGGCCATTAGCGTATTTCTTAGTGTGGCAAATGGTGTGCTGTTAAGTCAGTAGAAAGGTGGTAAGTTCAGCAGTGCTGGTGTTTCTTTCTCAGATGATGAGATGGCAGTCCTTTTTGTTGAGGCTCCTATTAGGAATTTAATAGGGTTTCTCAGCCTGTTGAATGTTTGAGGACAAGGGATACAGGTTGATTTGTATAGACAGAAAGTGTTCCAAAGTACATTTGGCTAACAAACAGATAGACAATACAACCGAGGGCTTCCTTTTAAAGCGGTAAGCTTGTGTTCCTTATAAATGAAGATACAAAATGAATGGTTGATGACGATGAATTAATGAAATATCCATTATGAAATAATCTGTCACAAAATAGTGAAAACTTGAAGACAGGCAGTAAGTTCACAATGGTATCATAAGTCACTTTGTCCTCTACTTCACTTAAGGCCAAAAAATTCAAATAGGGAGGCTGCATACAGCTTACCATGTTCCGAAGTACAGCCATTCGATATGTAAACGGAGCTAATAAGAAAGAAGATGACTTTTCACTGAGACCTGTAGTGACAGGACGAGGGATAATGGTTTTAAACTGAAACAGGATAGGTTTAGGTTGGATAGAAGGAAGAAATTTTTTGGAATAATGGTGGTGAGGCACTGGCACAGGCTGCCCAGAGAAGCTGTGGCTGCCCCCTTCCTGGCAGTGTTCAAGGCCAGGTTGGATGGAGCTCTGAGCAGCCTGGTCTGGTGGAAGATGTCCCTGCCCATGGCAGGAGGGGGTTGGAACCAGATGATCTTTAAGGTACCTTCCCACCCAAACCATTCTGTGACTCCATGAAAATAGATTTTTTTTTTTCTCATTTACGTATCTGTCATTTGTTGTGGGGAGATCAACACAACAGTTTTTATGAGAATGTAATTTTCCTCGACCCTTTAAGTATAGGGAACTGTTAAAAATGCAATTGAGTTTCAGATTCTCAAAATTGTAATACAACATTAATTTTTCCTCTGTTCTTTGTTAATATGTTCTAACACTGCATTAAAGTTTGAAACAACTCAGAAATTGATTGTTTTGCTTGTGTTATAAGAATTGTGCTTGTATAGTAAAGATCACACCTGCCCAAAACAGTTTACACCCAAAACTATTATGGAGATGGGCACTGGATAAAAGAAAGACCGTTTGGTTTCGAACAGCATATAGTAGTGAATAGTAGTATGCTCGTATGGTGAGAGCACAATGGGATTAGATCAGTACAGAAAATGAAGGCTGTGGATCTTGCAGAGGCACAATTCCTCTGTTTATTAAAAAAAAAAAAAGTCTTGAGCTTTAGGAATTTAAAATTCTGTTTCTAGTTTTGTAGCTGATATTTTAGATTTGGACAACTTTCAGGCTGCTGCTGCACTGAGTATGGAGTCTTAAGTCATTGTGTGTAGCGTGCACTGAGGTTCTCACAAAGAAGGAGTTACAGAAATCTAGAGGATAGCTGTCATGTGTCGTCCTCAAGATTTTGTTTGTTGCGGATAGGTAGAGTGTCACCTGCATAAACAATAAGGTTTGTGAATCATAGTAATGTGGTTGGGGCACGTCTGGCTCACTGATGGGTTGACTGCTAATCTGAGCCATCTGATTTAACTAATTCAAAGTTTAATCCTTATGAAACTTACAGTGAAGAAGAGGAGGAACTGGCATAGACATGACTATACAGAGTTGGATGATGGCTCCAAACCGGTGCAGGCTGGAACACGGACCTTCATTAAGCAGCTGCGGGCTCGCTCTTTCCCAAGGTACAGAAGCTTACTTACATGTTTCAGGGAAAAAAATAGAGAAACGTTGGCTGAGTGTGTCTTAGAGGAGGCAACTAGCATTTCTCTGCTTCAGAAAATGAAGGTTGAGGAAGACTTCCTCCTCCTTTAGAATCCCCCCCGCCCCATCGCTGTTTCAGATGGGTGCATTTGCCTTTTCAAGCAGTAGCTTCCCCTGTTCACTTTTGCACTGCGATGTGTTGTCTGTCAGGACTGCTGTAGGGTGATGTGGGGATTTTGATTTTTGGGGATTTTGTTCGTTTCTTTTTGTGGGGGAGCGGTGGTAGTAGCAGGAGTGGTTTGATTTTGTTTTTCTTTTTTGTGCCTGTACTGTCAGAATACTGTCTGTCTATTCCTCTAGTCCAGGAATAGTCCTCAATTTCATTCCAAATAACATAAAACATTTATATGAGCTGGCAGTCTATCCATTCTCACGTGCGTTAGAGGAAAGTGGAGAAACATGGTTGCAACTTCATCCTGAGCTGCCTGCCGTTGGCTGTCTCACTGAAACATAATGACATACAATTCTTTAAAGGCGTTCGTTGTTGTTACCTAAATGTACTTTAATGCCTTCTCTGAGATTTCCTTTTCCCCATCCTCTTAAATTACTGTGTTCAGTCCTATAGAAAGACTATGAGTTCCCAGGCTATGCATGACAATAAACATTTCCTTGCTGGTTTAGGTGGTTTTCTTTGTCTTTGAGGTAAATAATATAATAGTACTGGGTCTACTTCTTTTGGATTCAAATGTAGCCGTTCCCATCTGTCCTCCCCCAAACTGTGACATGTTTTTTCAGTAGTGCTTGGAAGGTACTTTTCTGCTAATGTTCCATTATTTCTTTCCACCAGTGCGGATGAAGTAATTTTGAAAATGCATGGAAGCCAGCTGACACAAAGATACTTGGAGAAACATGGGTTTGATGTTCCCATTATGGTTCCTAAATTAGATGGTCTGGGGCTTAGACTTCCTCCGCCAAGTTTCTCCGTTTTAGATGTGGAACGCTATGTAGGTAAGAGTCATGCTGGAGTACTTACAAATGATCCTGTCTGTAAATTAGATGGTCTGGGGCTCAGAATTCCTCTGCCAACTTTCTCCGTTTCAGATATGGAATGCTATGTAGGTAAGAGTCCCACTGGAGTACTTGCAAATGATCCTGTCTGAAAAGAAAATAAATATTTGCATGATAATAAGAGCTTCCGGAGTGCTACATATATATTCTAAATTGAATTACTTCTAACCAGAAGACTAGCAGAGGGTAAAATTAAAGCTACAGGGTTTTTTTTCTCTCTTGTTTTTTTTTTAATGTGTGATAGGTATGTGATAGGAGTACAGTCTTACTTTTCAGCTTTCAAAACATTAATTTTGATGCTACCTAAACATGGAATGCTGGGGTTTTTTTCTGCTACATCTTGTAAACCAACAAAGTATAATGTCTTTTAAGAGTGTTCTCTTTGTGGGAACTGAATGAATCACTTTTGTGATCAATAAAGTTTGATCGTTGGTTAGGATATTGCAAAACTTAATGTTTTGGGCTCAGTAAATTGGCATTTCTGAATTAAAAGTTTCTTCCTGGAAAATTTCCCACCTTGGCTTCCTTTGGTGGGAGAGCTAGAGCTCCCCAAGGGCCGTTTATTTCTTTCCTACCAGATCTCTTGACAGTCTGTAATTGTTTCAACCTCATGTAAGTGTGCAGTACAGACGTACAGAGACGGAGCTGATGGCAGTGTGACGTTTCCTGTGACATATAGTGCAGTTGAGAAGTCTGCGTATGGCCTTGCCTGTGTTCTTGTGGTAGCCTGATACAATGATGTGCACTGGAAGTAGGTTTGCTGTCCATCAGCATTTTACAACAGCACTGGAACAGAGGAAATATGTATTTTATGGAATGTTGTTACCATTATGATGATTATAAACCGTGTTCTGCTTTAAAGTGTAATTATAGTTTTGATACTTCTGGATCTTCTCTTTTGGAATGCTGCCTCTTCAGATTCAGGGAGAAACTTGGTCTTCTCATTCTCTTACGTATAGTTTGATCTGCCAGATGCTCCAATTTAGGGAAAAAATTGGAATGCCACAGATTCACCTTTCTATTACTGAAAATAAAAATAAGAAAACGGAATAAATACTATTCCAACTGGAATTTATCAAGATGCTACTAACTTGCAATTTTATAGTAATTATGTTTATAATGTTCATCTAGATATATTCCAGCATTCAAAAATTAACTGTCAAATTTGACCTTTGTATAAGTAAATGGGTATAAAACAATTACTGTTATAATGATGTTAGTCCTTTCTTTTGGCTAAAGACTGCTTCTTGCTTGTCAGTTTTACAGATATATCACTTTAAAATATGCAAAATGTAAACCAGTCCTTGTTATCTTCAGAAATGAATAATTGTCATAAGTGTACTTCAGTTAAATTACTGTGTGCTTGAAGTTTAATGCAGGTATATAAGGAGTGTTGGGGTGGGCTTGTAGGATGTTTGTGAAGGAGTACCTACATAGTGTTTAATGTTAAAAACTTACCAATTATGGCACAAGTTTAGTGCAGTTTGCTAAGAATTACAAGCTGTGGGCAGTAGGATTTATTGTTTGTAAAGAATTCTCAGTGGTCCTTGTGTTAAATATTGAAGTGCTGTGGTGATGATAAATAGGAAGAGTGAGGAATAGATCTGCCTTGATAACTTTCTCCTTGCAAGTCTTTCCAGTTGCAGCCGCTTTTTTTTTTTTTTTAAACCAGTTGCAGTCATTCTATACTGCTCTTTTTGGTTAACCACAGGAAAGAGAGTTTATTTTTAGGATGTTTTCAGTTCTGTCCTTAACTGATTATAGCAATTAAAGTTAGACCTAATAAAAAGTTGGTTTATATTGATGTGTCTCTGTTCCAGGAGAAAACTAATAGTAGTGAAGTTTTTGTGCAGGAATGTTTTGATAAAGGCTAGAAAAAAAGTTCGATTTCTCTTAAACACCTTATTTGGCTGTTTTTATCTGTGATAGGTTTAAGAAAGTCATCCTGTTTTTCACAGGTGGTGACAAAGTGATAGATGTAATAGATGTAGCAAGACAAGCAGACAGTAAAATGAAGCTCCATAATTATATTAAATATTTCACAAATCCTGACCGACCAAAAGTATTGAATGTGATCAGCCTGGAATTCTCGGACACAAAGTGAGTATTAACTTCAATTCCTTGAATGTAGGAAGTGGTTTTCCCGAAGTTGAACAGTATGTGTAGGAATATAATGTTAATATATATAATATAATGTAGTGGGAAAGATAGGAGGCTGTGTATTTTATGTAGACGGCTACTGTGGTGTAATGTGGGTATACAGCATTTTAGTTAGTTCATAAGTAATAACTTTGTAGGAAACAAAAATTTAAAGCCGTCATTTAGAAAGACATGTGCTTGCTCTTCGTTATATTTATGGTTCTTTTTTTTTTTGTTTGTTTTAAAAGGATGTCTGAATTAGTGGAAGTACCAGATATTGCCAGAAAACTTTCATGGGTGGAAAATTATTGGCCAGATGATTCTGTCTTCCCGAAGCCTTTTGTTCAGAAGTATTGCTTGATGGGTGTCCAGGACAGCTATACTGATTTTCATATCGATTTTGGAGGAACATCAGTTTGGTACCATGTTCTCTGGGTATGAAGGCTCCTTGACTTATGACTGTGCGAAACAAAATTTATTCGGTGTGCAGCTATCTGCCGTGGCATGATCACCTGTTTAGAATCATCACCTGTGTGAAATTTTGTGCTTAAAAAGCAGGGGGGGGAGCTTGAAAGTGAATCACTGATTATTGGTGTTGCATTTTTGTGCTTTTATTTTAGCGTGCTGTTGGTGACTTCTAGATGATAATTGGTTGATCATTTTAATAGACTGGTAGGTGACAGAGTGAGGTTTTAGTATGAAAAAATAAATTGAATAAAAATCATTGACATACTCAAGTTTATTCTTCTCACAAACTTCTGCCACGTATACATCATAGAAGAGGCAGAGTGGTTTCATCTAACGATTTGTCATTTGGCATGTGTGCACATGCCCATAATTTGTTTATAAAAGCTGGATTTTTTTATACTCTAATGAAAGATTTTGTTTGTTTTGTTTGCTTCTTTACATCACAAGACACCAAGTGATTAATGTATTATTGACTAAGCTTTTGGTGGATTACAGTTGTGAAACATTGGGGCTAGGAAGCCCCAGTGTTCGTAGTGGACATAAGGAATACTTGTCATTTAGACCAATCCATTACTTTATTAGGAATGACTCAGAGGTTGTAGTACGCCTCCAGGGGGACATTCACTTATTTTATATTTTTGTTTAATAGGGTGAAAAGATATTCTATTTGATCAAGCCCACTGATGAAAATTTGGCTCTGTATGAGTCTTGGAGTTCATCTGTCACCCAGAGTGAAGTATATTTTGGGGACAAGGTTGACAAATGTTACAAATGTGTTGTGAGACAAGGACACACGTTATTTGTTCCAACAGGTAAGATTTTATCCTTATTGCTAGGACTTAGCATATATGTCACCTTGGGTCTCATTATCGACATTTGGTTTCTCCCAAAATTTTGGATAAGAGAGAATAATAAAAAATCTAGAAATTCAGATTTTCAAAACCAGTAATGAGCTTTTGAGATTGCATGACATTAAGAACAGTTACCAGGGAAAGAAAGGGTGTTTGTTACCCAATTATAAGACAACAAATTAATGTGGATATCAGGGAAATAGTTCCAATTCAGAGAACACACATTGTTCATCATTTGATAGACATCTAGACTGACTACATAGCTTAATTTTATAATACAATCTTGTTTTTACAGCTTTTGAATGTTATAAAACCTACTAGGCGAAATTATTACAAAAACATCACATAAACTTCTTATGCTGCGGGCTAAAGATTTTAAAATAAAAGTTGGGTGGGTGTGCCTCCCTTTTTTTGTTGTTGTTTTCTGTCAGCAGGAAATCTAAACTGTGGTGGAGCCTGTGGAGGCTCTCTGAATTGAAATGAAAGTGTCCTTAAATAAAACAGAAGAATATATAATTGAATTCACGTGTTAATTCCTTTTATTAAAAATAGAAGTATATTTGTAGATATAGTTTATGAAACTGTAGAGTTCCTAAATGCATTTCAGCAGCTTACTTTAAAAATTATGCAGAGGGATGGTTTTTCTCATTTTGTTTAGCAGTGTTTCTTGTAGCCATTACTTAATAGCATCTGGTAAATTACACATTATTTTTAAGAAATGAGGAACACCAAGACAGTTGAACTTATTTATTTATTTAAGTTTAACTTATTTAAGTTGAATTAAACTTATTTAAGTTTAAGAAAACACAGAAAGATACTCCAAACAAAACTTTATTGTGACTCACAGATTTTAGAAAATAGTTACTGCTTCCGAAGTAATGAGCTGAATCTGAGCTCTCACTATAATGTGGCTAAAAAGTATCATAAAATTATTATTTCTAATGTGTATGTTTATTTAAGTATGTATACACATAAAATGGTAGTTTTTAATGTTAATGTGTGTATACGTGTGTGTCTGTACATACACACATACACAATCATATACATATATACCTATGATGGAGTATAGTGTAAGAGCCAATAAATTAAACTAGGTTTCAAGACAGGCATTTAAAAAATGAGAAATTCTGTAAGACTGATTAAAGGCTTTAAAAAAAACCCTGATCGCTACTGAAAACCACTTCTGCTGTTCCTGCTTGCACTGATGCTAGTGGATGTCATAATTATTTTATAATCTCTGAAATATGTTCAGAGTAGACTTCTGATTTAAAATTAATCTTGCATGTAGATGAATAGCACCTACTGGGAGGCTCTTGAGAGTTATTTAAATACTGTTCAAGATATTCTAGGTGGTCGACACCAAATTTTCTTGCCTTGTTACATAGACCTTGATCAACACTTCAGCATAAAAATAGCAAGTAGGAACGCAAAAAAAATGTAATCCTTTAGTTGATACAGGTATGCCATAAAAATCCTTGGTGTAGATGGAACTTGAGGATGCTTTGTTTTCAGTTTTGTCAATGTCTGAGGAGATGTGTGTTTAAAGGATTGAAATACACATATTCCTTGGAGAGTCAGAGGTATATTCATCTACTGTGATGATGGTAAGAGTGAAAAAATGAAACCATATGAGCAAATGCAAAATGCAACTGATAATGCAAGGCAGTCTTCATTGCACTGCACTTATCAAAGAACAGATGTAAAACCGAACAGATGTAAAACCGAACAATGTAGAGTGTTAATTAAAAAGCCCCCATTAGGTTGCATGTGCCATTGTATTCTGCATTCTCTGACATCTCATTACCTCAGACACTGACCATTTGGTGACTTACTTCCCAGGCTACATACTAGGCGTGCTGCTTAGTCAGCATCATTGCTAGGTTTCAGGTCTTTTTATGTGTGGTACCACAACAACTAGAAATAATTGTTCTTAACAGAATTTGGGCAATGATTTAATGGTAGTTTGCAATGTATAATTGCTTGTGATTTGGTCTGATTTTGCCTCAAGTTGGAGAGCTTTCTGTATTTGTGCATCTTTCCTACACTCAGTCAAACCATGAAGTAATCTGCAGATGTGTGGCCAACTCATCTGTTGTCAAAAGATCACTCATATGCATGCAAAATCAGAAAAAAAGGTTTGAAAGAAGAAACTCTATTTGTAATTTATTTACATTAAAGCTGCACTGTATAAATTTTAAAGGTGACTGTTTTTAATTGGGAAGCTAATAGCATATGTTCTTTTGTGTACTTACTTGAAACTATCCAGTAGTAATCAGCTAGATTGATAGCATCATGTTGGCCATGGTTTGCCATGTTGAATAGTGGAGTTCACAAGGACAATATTTCAATTATGTGACAAGTTTATACAGTCAGAGTGCCTAGACTGGGTTTTAAACTGATCGTAATTTCACTGGAATTAGGATGTCTGTAGTTAGAATAATTAATGAAACTACTGAGTTCCTGTTTGAGAAACTTCAGTTATTGCTAAATTACTTTTTTATGTTGTGCAAACAGCTCAGTTACTGTAAGCAACATGTAAATGTTGAAAGGAATTTATTTTTGTGACTATGTTTTGTTCAGTGTGTTTTTCCTCTCCTGGCTTGCTTGTTTTTGTTGAAAGGAGGGAAAACTTTTGGGAATTTTTACTTGAAAAATCACTGGCGGTCTTGCATTCCACGCCTCCCTATATTGCCCCCAGTAAAAAAAGTCTTCGTCTCAAGTCCTTCAGAAAGCTACAGTTCAGCTAGATTTCTGAAACACTATAATTTACATGTTGTTAAAATTAAGATTACTTGTTCCTTGCACGGTCATAGAATAAGTTATATGTATGTATTAAGTTTCAGAATCTGTCGTTTCAGGATGGATTCATGCTGTGCTTACATCTCAGGATTGTATGGCTTTTGGAGGAAACTTTTTGCACAACCTCAATATCGGCATGCAGCTCAGGTTAGTCACAGTTCTTCCTATACCTTTTCCTCATAAGTAGGATATTCTTTTAATGGGTATTTTTCTTCATGCTCTTAACCAAGATCAAATTGGTGCAGGCTCTCAAAGAGACAATAGTGACATTTTCAGTTAGACTGTATCAAGCACATACTCTTATTTCACTTCTACTAAGTTCGCTTCAAAAGCAAAATGAAGGGTGTGCAAACATTTAAGTGAATAAATGGAAAAAAAAAAGAAAAACTCTACTTTCGAGGTTCGTAGAAGTGAGTAAAACAAAACTGAGCAAGCCCAGGTGTGCGACACTGAGTTGAAATGAGTGTCCTCAAGTCAACATTGCTCTAAGGGCAGCTGTATTTAGTTTTTGTCCAAGATGTGGAGCTGTCTTCTAAACATATTCTTTTTATTTATTACAGTGGAATCTTGATATAATTCCATCTGTTAAAAGATCACACATTGGGTTTGTATCCTAGTTTTATGAAGTCCAGCTTTATTCTTAGAAGTGCCACAGTCAAACATGATAAGGTCAGAGCCTGGATGAGACCAGAGTTCAATCTTGTCTGTGGTCTTGTTGGGATTTAACCACGTGGTACTTAACTTCTTTTCTTTATCATGGCCATGGTTATTTTATTTTGGACATTTTGTCAATTGGAATGATTACATAGTTGAATAATAAATTTGATACTTAAAATATTCACGTTTTGTGATGTTTCTATTTATTCAGGTGTTATGAGATGGAGAAGAGGCTAAAAACCCCAGATCTTTTCAAATTTCCTTTCTTTGAAGCCATCTGTTGGTTTGTGGCCAAAAACTTACTGGAAACCTTGAAAGGTAATCCTTGTTTTAAGAGGTATACATCTATCTGCCTTTTTTTCTCCTCTTCACTGATGGTAGAGACAATTATACTGCTGTTGTGTGAACAGAGGAAACTTTCTAAGCTGGAAAACCAGACTAAATTTCCTTTTTTTTTTGATGTCACATTATTTCTTAACCAGGTTTTAGTGAATGCTGCACTGTGATGGTTCTAGATCCAGCAGTTCTTGGTTTTAATAAATGATCTTTCTGAAAACTATTTTGGTGATTAAAGGTTTTTAGGGTAACTTGCGCTGTGCAGAAATCTTCATGCACTTGGTGATGTGTGTAACTAACACTTTGTAGCATGCTGCTGGAACCTTTGAACTCTTTTATTAGTGTTTTTCATCCAATGCTGATGATGTATCTGGTCAATGAAATTATTCTAGATTATCAAGACAGAGTGTCTGAGGTCCTGGCACAGTGCAATTATACTACCAGCCAAATAGGATTAATTTGCCATTATCTGAAAAGACCTTGTTAAGGAAGATAGGAAACTTATTTCAGTGGCATAATTTTTTCACTTGGACTTCTTCCATGTCAGTTATGATCTTCGAGTACCCATTGGTAGCCTTTTTCTCTCTCTTTCAGCAAATGACTCTCTAAATGATCCCACTAACTTATGTCTGTGGGTTTCTGCTTGGTGACTTCACAGCTGAATGAAGAGGTTTTCTTGCACTTCCACAATTTTTTTTGACCTTTTCAGTCGAGCTACCTGTTGCTTTGTCACATGGAGGGAAAGGTGTCTGTGAGGGTTTTCATAGGAAAGATGCATCAGTTACTGTAAGCTGTGTTTAACTCATTCATATCAGTACTTATCAACAGACATCTCAACAGCCTCTTGTTCTTGACAGTTGCCGGTCCTTTCCAAACTTCCTCATTTAGTCCTGTAATTCTTAAATCTGTGCCTGTGTTTAGTTGAGCTTGAGAAAGTGTCTGTCTGGCTTCACCTTCTTTTCCTCAAACATTTTTCTCTCTGCCTGCTCTGTTTAATCTTAATAATAAATATTGTATTCCAAATGATGTATTTCAAAGGAGAGAAATCAACCTTCAGAGGTGGCTGCTGAATTTAGCTGCTGCTTTAGAAAGAGACCAGAGTCTCACATAACCTTTTACTAATATGAAAACAGTCACAGTTATTGAAAATTATCTATTCTCCTTTCAGAGAATGGAGGCATTGAACAACCCTTGTTTCCTACAGGAGCATTTAAAGTTTCTGAATGAACCTAAAGCAACTCAGAAGTCTTACCAAATAGAACAAACTTGCGGAAAATTTTTCCTACAAAAAAAAAGAGTATTTTCTTCTTGAGAGCTTGCTTTGGTTGGTCTCATATCTGCGTATTTAAAATTTATAAACTCGTCAGAAGACACAGGAGCATAAGTGGGATGTATGTTTCTGAATCATCTAGCTAACTATGCATTGTGTTTGGTGTCCATTCCCCAACTCTTTCCCCCTCCACTCTTTATGACTCCTTGAGTACATAGAATAGGCGCCTGTTGCAACTTGTATCTTAGAGGAGGGGTATGAAGCTTATTCTCATGTTATTTTTAATGTATGGCTCAGCAGATATTTTGTTGCAGAACAATGCTATGATCTAGAAAGCCATCATAAAAAATAAAAATTGAGTTTTCCATGGCTAGAGTGAAGATTATGTTGGGCTTTGTCATCAAGACTCAGGGGAATTAGGTGTTTACCAGTCAGAACCCTTTGTTTTATAAATAAAGGATGATACCAGTTCAGTTGTGAAAGGTAATGGTGATGCCCAACTTGTAAAATGTTGAGTGTATGGTTGTTAGCAATACTTCATGTGAAATTCCGGTCAGTAAGCAAAATCAGCACTATGTAGCTTTCTGGTTCTTTCTATGAGATGATAACAGTCATACACATTTTACTTTTCTCTTTTCATTGGCAAGAACTATTGTATGATATTGTAAGTGTTGTGGCATTCATCTAAACTATTTTTCTTCATAGTTCTTGGGGCTTCAGAATAGGTAACTTGTTCACCTATCCGATACTCATTAATTCTGATTACTCTTATGTCATGCAGTCTTTTCTATTGCAGATAAAAAAATCCAGCCTATGGTGCTGGATTGTATTCTCAAAATTTTATGAACTGAGTCAGCTAGTGGGCAGCTAGTACCCTTTAACAAGTAGGAGATGTCTTGGAGGGAGGAACGGCTGTGCAGTAACAGAACTTCCCTTTTTCTGCCAGCAGACTAGTACATTATCTGTAACAATGCTGTTTTGTTATTGTATTCTTTTAAGGGAATAAAAATGTGCCAAACAGCAAAGGGACCAACACTAGAACTATTGACAGGTGGAAATATTTGCAGCCTCTCTCCACGCTCTCTGACAATCTACTTTTGTAGACTCTTTATGGAGGATTTGTTTTTTCCCTACTTTCTTTCCCCATGAAGGCAAAGAGGAAATTGAAAAGGAATTGCAGTCATTTGGGAGCACCAGCTTTCTTAAGGAGAGCGGCTTCTGCAGCAGAACGATTTCCACCTCCCATCCCCTTTGATTTTGGAGGAAAAATGATGTAGACTGTGTGAGGGAGAACTGTGATATTTGGAAGGGTGACAGAAAATGTTTGGGGAGTGAAAGTGTGCTAGTGTGAACCATTTGCTGTGTACATGGGAATAAGCAATATGCATTCTAATTTAGAGATACATCCCACATCCTTCTGGTCTCCTTTGACTAAAATATTTCTGGATGAAATGAAAATAATTTCTTTCTTCAAATATGTTTTCTGTTGTTCTGTATTTTAGATGAGGTTTGTTCTAATTGACCTTTAGTGTGTTGTAAACTATCCCTAATTCACCAAAGAAGTCAAAAAAGAAGATTTTGCATAGAATCACTTTAGGGTTGGGTTGGGGTGGTTTTTTTTTTTTTTTTGTTACAGTATGCATACAAATACAGGATGTCATGTTTCATTTGCTTGCACAAGTTTTCCATTTTTGTGCTGTTGCATAATGGCAATTATTGGCTGAAGGTAGGTATCATTCTGTTGTTTCGCTGTTAATGTGTTTCTAAATTGGTATCTGTATTTTTCTTAGAACTGAGGGAAGATGGTTTCCAGCCTCCAAGCTATTTAGTGCAAGGAGTGAAGTCTTTACTTACTGCTTTAAAATTATGGATGAAAAAAGAAGTAAGTATAAGTGTATTTGTTTGCCGTTTTGGTGAACTCTGTTTTGATTTAGAAGTAAGCGAAGGTCTGTGCCGTTTTAAAGTTTAATATTATTTTTATCTGTTAATTGATTACTGAAAGACTATGGAGATTATGTACTGCTGATCTGGGGAAGAATCGTCAGGACGATTTTATATTCCATGATGCTAATAAAGTCTTTTTAGACTGATTAATAAACTGTTGCGTTGTAGCTGATAGAAGTAGAATCTTGCTTCAACTCAGGATGGGAGAAAAATGCTAGAGGATAAGCTGATAAAGTGGGGCTTTTTTCTAACAAATCTGTTTATATAGTTGATTCATCCTAGTCTCAGGCAATGGAGGGATGGAATGCCCTGATATTTAGCATTTTCCATTAATGTCAGTGCTTTGGAGAGCTCGTTTCAGGTACACCTGTATTGCTGCAGAGTTGGTTTAGCTTTCAGGTGTGGATATTAACTTCAGTTGGATACTGTCGCTGCTGAACATTGGCTGACTCTTGTAAAATCATTAATGTGTTGTCTACGTTCGCTTTGCTGGTGCTCTGCTCTCCAGGAAACCGTATTTGTTTTGGCACAGCACTGGATCTGGCCTAACTCCATGTGTTTTTTCATGTGCCTGAGCTAACAAGCGCTCTTGGAACCTGTGCTTCTGGGAAGTGCTGTTCAGTGACAGGCAGTTTGCTTCTGACAGAGGTTGTCAATTCCAGTTTGTTGCTGGCCATGTTGACTTGAACTGGCTCTTGGAGATCTGTTTGGTCTTTCTGCTCGCAAGTTCTCCTTGTAAGAAAACTTATTATACAGCAGATACGAAATTGGCACGATGCTGCATCCAACATAATGAGCTTTGTGGAACTGAACACGAGGTGCAAATGCAGAGGTGGTTACTCTGTGTGGAATCAGCTGGGTTCAGCCTGTATAGCATTACTGATTCCAGGTGAAGCTTTGCTGGCCCTCTGTAGCACCTCTGAGTTGGTTCTCCAGTGTTTCTTCATCTGTGCCACTCTGGACCAAAGCTAGCTAGTAAGCAGTGTATTAGTATTTATAGGATGTTGTGCCTAAGCTGTTAAACCATGTGTGAGTCCAAGCTATCTCTACATCCATGGCATGGATAAGAAGCAAGCCGAGTAATCAAACTGCTGATAACTGAGGTCAGACATAGCCTGTATAAATCCTTATTTTAATTTGAAATTGGATTGGAATTTCTCTTTTCTGGATTGCTGTAGCGTAGTGTTGTAGCATTTGTATACTGTCTAGCAGCTCATTAAATAGTTTGATTAATACTTCATCTAGAATGTGATATGTTTTCTACTTTTCTGTGGAAAAAAATTAATTGCATATGCTGCATTCTGAATGCTTATTAATGAGACCTATGAGTATTCCTAAACCACTGGCTGAACAGACACTTCGATGGTGAGGAAACTGCACAGCATCAGTGATCTGGTCACAACTTTGTCTGCTGTCCACCAGTTACCATGTTTTGTGCCTTGCGTTCATCTTTTCTAGCTACTGCTCCGTAAGTGAGCTGTGATTTTTTTCTTTGCAGCAGGCCATGTGCATGATAGGATTGTAGCTGTATGCAGCTGAAGACAGGAGGAGCTTTGTACGTTGCTGTATGATCTCCTCATGCTGGGGATTTCAGACAGATTCTGAAAATAAATGACAAATGAATACTCCACATATGAGAAGGCAGCTCCCGAGGTTTCACATACGTATCGTGGAGTATGTCTTTACCAGACGTGTGAATTAGCTTAGTAAATTGTTTTAAACTATTTGCTGGAGAATTTCAAACTCATCTTCAGCAGGGCAGTGGTATCTTCATTTCTGCAATATTTAGAAACGGCCAAAAGTTACAAGATACTGTGAATACAGATTAAGTGCTACTAAAATTATTTTAGTTTTCATTTCTTGATTTGAATTCAGTTTGTGCAAGGCTTTTATCAGTATGTGTATCTTCTGATTGCTTTGGTGCTGATCATCAGTCTGCAGGTTACTTGATACAGTAATGATGGTGACCTACCTGGTAGTCCGAGCTCTTAGGGTTTAGATCAGGCGTCCTTCCAGCTTGCATAAGCAATAGGTCTCAGATTATATTTTTCAGATGTTTGATTCGTGTATTAGTAAGACTATTCAGGGCAACTGTTCTGTGCTTTTAAAAAAGGTATTTGTAGCTGTTGAAAAAAAATCAGAGTTTTTGTAAGGAGGGAGGGGTATGGGGTGTATTATTTTTATCTTTAATTTTTGTGTGTATGTTTTTAAGTATTGATGTACTTCACTGAAATGCTAGTTTCCAAAGATGAGTGGATTCATTTGCCTACCATGACTTTTTTTTAATCTGTACCTCTTGATTTAAGACAAATTTCTTTTTCTTTTGTATATTTCCAACATTTATAAAACCATTTCCTGAAGCTCTTGAAAGAATCATAGCTTTTTTTTTCATTGTTTTCTTTACGTGCAATTTACATCTGACATACTTAGGCCATTTTGTTGCTGCTGTTCTCCCTAGTACAAGAGAATTCCTCAGTCCCAAAGGCTGCTTGTTTCTTTTCCAAGAGGCAGTATGCAGAGACAACTTAAAAACAAATTATTTAATAATGATAATAACTTTTCAGACATGCCGTCCGTGGGTATTTGTATTTCCTGCCCATCCTTCCCTTCTGTCAGACTGTTAGGTTATATATACATTTGAATTTGTTTGCATATTTAGTTGCTTGGATGGATTTTTTTTTTCTTTTTTCCTTTTTTTCCTTTTTTTTTTTTTTTAATAGTTACTCTGCCACAGCTTAATTGAGAAAGTTTTGGTGTAAATAGATACCTTTTATAGTGGCAAACAAGTGAGCTTGCCAGTGGAACTTTACTCAAAGAGTTACTATAAATCACACTGGCAAAATAATGTGCTTGTGATACAGACTACGTTCGCATTAGGAAGGCTTTTCAGTATTTTTGAACCAGAGAAACTTTGAAATCGGTGTTTTGGAGGATTGCATCAGTCACTTCCCCTTGAAGTCTTCATGGACAGGACAGCTTTAGGGAGAGTGAAGTCCTGAAGCAGAAAGGACCGAATGGTCCTGAAATGACCAGTCACTTACTGGAAAAATGATGTAGTTTAGTGACAGAGGTGTCGTGTCCCAAATGTAAATGTGTAGTGTTCAAAGGATAAACAATGGTAAATAACAGCAGCTGATTTAATCTTTCCTGTAGAATTAGTGGCACTGAAATGAACTATTATACCATGGTTATAGATCCGTCTTGGTTTTTTTGGAGGGGGAGAGAGCGTGCGTTTTAATGACTGAGAGGAAGCCAGATTCAATGAAATGTACATACGCTATCAAATTGCTTCTAGCAATAATTTTGCTGCTGAATCTCATTTTTTGAAGTGTGGGTAGCTGGAAGTGTTTGTTGGATATTTTTCCATTTAAATAGTCCATTAAGGAAGAGGATACCAGAGTTCACGTCAGTCATTCTGATCTATTTGTGGGTGCTGTTTTGTCTGTTTAATTCTAACTAGTGTTCTGAGGCACATTTAAACTGTACACACAAAATATTAAACATATTTTTTACTAGATTTAACTGTAGAGTGTTTGGACTTACTCAGATTAGTAATATATATGTAGGAAATCTGGTTCTGATACTGTTTCAGAGAATTAAAGGGAACATAAACTGTTAAGGCTTCCTAAATTTTTTTATAGGGAATGATTTTTTTTTTTTAATTGCTTTCTGTGACGTATTAGATTCTGAAGAAGTTAAGAAGGTTATTTTTTGAAGTGAAATGTGAGACAGATGTCTAAAAATCTGCATGTTGGTTACTGATTATTATTCTTGGTTTGCTCTTTAGGTTAAATGTTTGCCACAGTGAAATTTCCTTAGCCTTTAGCTGTTTTGAAGGTCATGACTCTACTGAGTTTCTGAAGTGACCATGCGAAGGGGAAAATGAGAAGTTGGTTATTGTACTGAGGGGAACAAAAAAAAAAAACAAAAAACTAAGTGGTTGTCAGAGTGACTTTATATTGCCCCTTTGGATTCATGGTGACATGGAGGGATATCTGCTGCGTGCTAAACCTTGTACTAGAAGCTTTAGTGTGTCTGTGTGTATCTGTCTGTTCTGGCAGTTTGCAGTCATTATTACACAAATTAACTTGGGGGTTTTTTGTTTATTTTTCCCCCCCTGTAGATTTGTTTGTTTCATATTACTCCCGCTTTTATCTGAAAAAATGAATTAAGTATCTTTTCTTCCCTTTTTTACATACAGCTTGTAACAGAACATGCCTTTGAAATTCCAGACAACATTAGGCCTGGGCATCTCATAAAAGAGCTCTCAAAAGTGATTCGTTCAGTAGAGGTAAGAACAGAGGCAACCCTACATAAGCCTGCAGAAAAAAACAATCTTTGAATCAGGGAATTCCATGGTAGTTATGCTTCTGATTAACTGTATTCACCTTTTAATTTATTTAACATTCATTTAATAATAGAAGATCAAGAGGAATACTGTTGGGAATACTAATCTATGGGTATTTCAGATAAAGAAAATGTATAGTGAGGGTGTTTTAGGTATTTTTTTTAAAGTATTTTTAGTGCTGAAATTATTTGTAGGTCAGTATTTCTAAAATGTTTTCACTTATAGCTACTTAAAATAATTACTGTGAATATGTTGTTAAAGAGTTTAGTTTGAAATTCTGTGCACATTACATTCTTCTACCCTCTTGTTTGTCAGTTCTGGTCCAGTTGTCTCTTTTGCTCTTTTTCTTATGCTTTGTCGCTGTTTGTTATATAGTCAGTGGTTTTTTTTCTTTCTTTTTTCCCCCTCCTGTACCAGTGTTTTCTCCTTTATTCCTTAACGAATATTGATTCTTGAAAAATTCTCACATTTGTGTGTGGAGAGAACAGTTCTGAGAACTGAAGAGAAATATGATCTGTTGGGTGCAAGTACATGTCTACCCTATGCTACCTTCATGAATAAAACCTAAGATTTTGGTGGTAACTCTTGGTGTTAAGTACTGCTGTTATGGGAGAGTATAAAGGCCCCAAAAGGGAAAGAGGTGCAGTAGAACTAAGCTTTGTACATTAATTCTATAGGAAATCTGAAGTACTTCTGTAGAAGGTCTAACAATTTTATTTGTATAGTTTGCATTTAATTAGATGAATAAGGAGCAACGCTTAAATATGTGGATATATTCCTCTGAGACGATTCTGAAATACATGTTTTTAATTAAAGGAGGAGAACAACAAACTAGTTAAAACTCAGGGAATTCTTGGTGTGAGTTCGACTTCACGGTCTTTGCATGAAACAACTTCCCCTCACCACTCCAGACGAAGGGTGAGGAAACTGCGAGACCATGCTACCAAAACTCCTTCTAATCTGGACATCCTGGAACTCCACACCAGGGAGGTACTGAAAAGGCTGGAGATGTCACCGTGGGAGGAGGCAAGTATGAAGTTATGTGCAAGAAAAACAAAACCAGAGTAGATTTCTAATCGCTGCTGAAAGGGAAAAGCTTTTGATATGCATGAGAGTACAGGCCACTACTCTCTGCCATACGAGACATGGATAGATTTGGTTTTGGTTACTTTCGAGTTTTTTGTGGAGGTTTCTTCAACCTTTTCGTTCATAAGGTGCCCTGAATCCGCTGCCTACTTGAAGTACAGTTTTTTAATTAGGACTGCTGCAGCTATGAAGTGCTACTTTGAATCAGCTCTATGAAGAAAAGGGAGCTGGCAAAGCATTGGTTTGGTGAGGCTCTGAACGAGGCTGCTTCTCAATGTGTTTTTAGGTAGCTCTTTCTTATAGTCCAGTTACTGTAATTTGATTAGCCTTGGTTTTCGGCCGTGTTCCTATTTGCTGTGTGACTGTATCTCCCTACCACTAAGCCTAAGGCTGCCTTTGGTCTCCAGTGTGGGGCTGTGCACTTTGTGGTTTGTATTACAAAGGTATCATGGAGTGAATGAGTGAAACGTAGTCTCTGGAAAAATTGTGTTTTTTCAGGTTTGATGACCTTATTTCAAAACGCAGCAACAGAAATGGGAGAAAGAGCGAGAGAATGGAAATAAGTAGCTTTATGAAAGGAAATAAGTAACCTTCTGAGAATAAGAAATGCTGACAAATTCAGGTTGGACAGGATGGACTGTCATAGTGGAGAAGTACTGATTTGGATCTTTACATAGATCTTCATAAGGCATGAACAAGAGACATTCACTTAGCCCCCAAAGACAAGAAGCTGAACTTAAAATTTACCACAGATAGTTAACTTGTGGAGTTCATTGCTACAAACAGTTTTTAAAATAAAATGTTCAGGAGTATTAGTTGTTGTCATTTAATGGAGAAATATATTGTTCAATGTCAGTATTGGCTTGTAAAAAAAATACTATTTTATATGTTCTAAATACTATTTTATATGTTCTTGGTTTGGCACAGGAGTGTATCACTGGTTGCTTCAGAGTGTGTGTCAAATGTAAATTTCTTGGAGCTAAGAAGGTTCTGTTTACAGCAGATTACTTTCCATTACTGATGGTTTACTGTCCTATAAATCAGTTCCGGGATACCAGTTCCAGGGACTAGATACCCAATCCGGGAGTTGACTTATCAGTTCCAAGCCTAGCTTTTGGCTTCCCTGTCTTTAGTGGTATTTCTTTGTTTTGATTACAGTGATAATTCTCCGAAGGAAACATAGAAGGAGTATTATAGTGAAGTCATAGTTGTTGCAGATGCTTCAGGAGAGTATAGATGATTTCGAGGAAAGAAGAGATGCAGTCTGCTGTTTTTTGCATCCAAACATGTTTTGTCTGAGCTTTCTTTGGTTGGTTATCAGGAAGGTGACCTTCATTGGTGCAGAGTTTAAGCTTTTGTGGGGTGCATAGAAAACAACTGAATTTATAGAAATAAATAATAAATAACGTTGCTTTTACTTCTTTAGGATACCACAAGCTCCAGACTGAACGGGAGATTTAACAAGCCCTTTCAGCCATCTTCTACAGTACCCGAATGGCGAACAAAATGCAACGATCTTCGCCTTCTGCTATCAAATGGAAGAATAATTAGGTACAAAGGGCTGATTTTGGATTACTTCTTCCTAGTCATTATGGTCTGGAGCATGCTAATAGTTAATAACATTTCTTTTCTGTTTATGGAGCTCTAAGTTTGCTCTTACCAGTAAGATTCGTGTTCGCATTATAGAAGGAATGTGTTGCCTGTTGTATCTGCTGCCCCCTAGTGGAGCCACGATTATGGAGCAAAGAGGAGGAGATGCTTTCCGTGTTCCTTTGTTACAGCATTTCATTCAGTTGCTCAGTAGGGTTTGTGCTGAAGGGAATGCTTCAAAGAAGAAACGGTTGTTTTCTATCCATCTGTTAGAGTGATTCTCATTAAACATATTCTGGTGTAAAAATTCGCATCTTTATGTAAATGACAGTTATACAGAGAGTAAAATGGGAATATGTACAATTCGGAATGAAGAGATGAGCATAAGAGGAAGTTACTGTTGTGTCTCGAGAGCGTGTTGTGAATAATGAAAGGAAAAAAATTGCTTCAGGTTTGTAAGAATAGTAATGATTCTTTTTTTTCTTGTGAGACAGAGATGAGAGACGTCCATTTACAGATCGAAGTCTTTACACAGCAGATAGTGAAGATGAGGATGACAGGACAAGGTCAAAAAAGATGACTGTTAAGGTAGAAGACCAGCCCTCAGGATCTGAAGGAGAAGGGAATGCAGATGCCCAGAAACCACTGAACAGTAAGCTTGTCTCTAAGTGCTATCAGTTGAACATTTTGATGGTCTTGAATAGGGTCTAACTGTTGTGAAGTCTGACTGAAATTCTACCAAAGTATAAAGAGGATAAACTAATACATCAGAGAAGCAATATTAGAAGTTAAAACATCTGTCAAATATTATCTGTCCACGGAAGAAGCTAACAGGATAGAGCTGAAAAGTTAAACTCACCTTTTTATGTTAGTGCCATCTTGAATACTATGTACAGCATTTTTCAGAGCGGATGTTTGGCTGGTGTTCTAGATGAGTATTTGTTCATTTTGGTCTGTTTTGTAATGCAAGAATGCTGATTTTTCTTGACAAAAATACACTTCAGTGTGAAAAGCTCATCACATTATTCATTGTAGAGAATAAAAGATCATAACATGCAACTAGTTTTAAACCTATCTTATATTTCACTTTTCTCTTCCATTTCATGATTACATACTTGATCACACAATTTTGTATGTTTTGCTAATAAATATGTTTTTTCATACGAGTGATCAAACATAATTTAGAATTAATAAAATCTTCTGCTTTCAACCTTTGCAGTAATCTGCAAGGCTGGGGAAGAATTTAGGTTATCTGTAAAACACTTCATCCTCACTTTCCAGTACTTTAAACTGTCCTTCACTAGGAGTTGATCTTTTGTGGTCTTTGGGTAGCCTCAAGCCTTCCTGCCCAGTATTCAGCAGTGCTTGGCTAAGTATTCACTTGTATCAATACTGAATGGCTGTTTTCAGTGCCTATTTTTAATAGCACTGTCTGTGTGCGGTGACAGATTGGTCCTTGACATAGCTGTTCAGCTCTCTTTAACTACAAGTGTCACATCCTTTCGCAATAGTGCTTACAAGGGCTCAGCAGCTATGTATTGGGAAACTGAGATCAACACTTAAAAGATAGCAAGACTCCTCTAGAGACTTACAGTTCCCTTAGTTTCCTGCACAACAGTCCGTAACAACATTTGAGTCTATTGCTAGTCTGGAGAAAATATTTAATTATTTTCATTTACAAAGCAATTTGTAATCCCTGTTGACTGTGCTTCCAAAGGTCACAGAGGACAGCATTAAAAAATTAGCACAGGGAAGAAGTCCCTCTTGGGTACTAATGAACCAACGAGGCACACGGCTTGTTTAGTGAGGGTGTAGGCCTGTGTGGTGTTTTTCCACTTTCAAATTAAACTAAGTAAATTAAACTATGTTTTATACTTGAACCAAAGATTCAATCATATAGAGAAATGGTAGATTTTCTTCAAAATTGTTGCTGTTGTTTGACACAGAATGAATATGGCAGTGTGTATCTAAATGTAAGAAATGTACTTAGAGCTAGAAGTGAAGGTTGAGATAGTTCTTCAGAAACTGAGTACTCGGGACTGCTGCTAATATTTTTAATTGAATAGTGAGAGTCTTCAAACATCCCTCTTAAAGATCAACTATATTTGATTAATTTGCCTTAACTGAAGGTCTACAGAGAGAGAGAGGAAGAGAGAAAAGATACTGTTCTGCAGAGAATTCCATAAAAGGAACTACCTGTGTCTGTAACAGCTACCACTTTCTGTTGTTCTTACTGGGATTTAGGCCCAGAGGCAGTGTCCACAGAGAGATCCCTTTAAACAGATCAAGCTCTATATAGCTTTGTGTCATGCCAAGATCCTGGTTCTAAATGGTGACCCAGTGTTATCAGAGAGACAAAGATCAAAAGCCTTTCTTAACAGAGCAAGATACTTTGTATGGGTAAAGGGAAGGTGATCTAAGAGATTTTTTTTGAATCACAGTAGCTTAGCGTGATCTTACAGATAACAACTGCTTTCATTCACTCGATTTCTGAAGTATTCCTTCAATTTTATGGAAACGTGCAGAGCCGTAACTTTGAGAGTAGACTGGTTCATTTTAAAGTAACAGTAGTAGTTACCAAGGTAGTTCACAGAAATAACAAACAATACCCCAAAACCTAGCTTGTATATTTAGACTGAATTTTTGAAAGCTCAGTTACAAATCACATTCATGGATGAAGAGATGAGGGGTTCTAATAATACATGATGTGTTGTTGTGAAGATCAGTAAATGTATCTGAAACCTGTGTGTGAAAGAGAAGGGATTATTTTTTTTTCTTTTTTTTTTTGCAGAGGAATGTAAAGAAATGCAGCTTCTCAGGCTTTTTGAACAGTATAAGGCAGAAGCAAAACTGGGGAGGTATTCTCTGACTACTTTGCACAGAGTCTGCAAAATAAGGAAGTGGTAGAAGTGGACAGTGGTTTGGCTGCATATAGGAATATTGGCATAGCCAAATTGGATGAGACCTAAGGCTCATACAGCGTGTTGTGTCACAGATGCTAGTGCCCAGCCCCCAATGAACCAGGAATGTCTCATTAATTTAGGTGGCTTTAGCCATTCAGTCTAGATCATATTACCAGACAGTAGGCAGATAACACATAATTTGTCCCTCTTAGTAGTTACAGAAGTAAGAGGGCTTCTAAAGTATGAGACTCTATATTTCGCATTGCTTTTATAAATCTTAGTATGGTCTCTATATGGCTAATTATCTGTATGTCCAGTTTCTTTTCTGTCTTGCTGAATCAAGACTCACATTTCTTCTTAATAGTTTTGTCATCTTAAAATTTCCAGTTCCTTAAGACAGAAAGAAGAAAAGTTCCTGAGGAGCCTTCCTGAAGTTGGTTTATTTTTAAATTGTGGTTCATTATTTACACATTAACTTTTGCCTAAGATCTGAAGCTCCGCATGTGAGCATACTCAGATATCCTTAATTGTTCTTGCCCCTTCATTTTGTCTCTTAAGTTGAGAGCAATTTTTTTCTTTGAAAAAGGCAACAGTTCAAATGAAAATTCATTTGAGCTGTGTAACAGAATTATTTCTGTATCATGAATGCTGTTGCTTATCCTAGAATCTTGTTTGCCTTCTTGAAATGAGCTGAAGGCTTGAGTTATCATAAGAAATCCCTTGGGTTTTTTGAGCTACAGTAATTCAGAGTATTCATTTTATTGCAATATGTTGAGCATTACTTTCTGTAGCTTAACTTCATATGGAGTGTTGCTTGTTTACTGTGTTTCGGTATCCTCACAGTTCTTTCTAATACTATCTTAAGCTTAATTAGTCTTCTCTAGATTTCAGTTCTAGCCTTTGATTTTATTCACTTTCTGATAACCTGTCTCATTCTTAGCTTTCTTCGGACTCTAAAAGTAATTTCCACTTATGCAGCGTTTAGAAATTAATAATATCCCTTGAAATGTATTTGACGCCTTTTTATGAGCTTTGTCACAGTCTACAATAGGAACAAAACCCTACTAGAATTGCAGTGTATATAGGGTTGCAGGTACATCTTTTATGCTTCTGTAATTAATGAGTCATGAAGAATTGCATTCTGTTTATGTCGTTTCATATAAAACTGTGCTGAAAGCAAACCAACATAGATCAGAAATTAGCTCTGAAGTGAAGACAAGTTAAAATGTTGAATTGCTTTCAGCATAGTTTGAAACTGTAAGTACTTGAAAACTTGAAAAAGGTATGTTGCTTTCTTTATCCACTACCTTCTTGACACAGATTTATAAATTTTTTATTCTATTTGGCTTTTCTCCAAAAAAACTTCTGTTAGTTAAGCTGCGTGTTGTAGTCTCTCACAAATTTGTACTGAATCAAAATCTCTTGCCAGCAGCCTTGACACAGCTATGCAGCCCACTGACCCTGAGCCTTGGGTTCCAAACACTGACAAATGTGTTTCCTGCTTGTGGTGGTTGGGGGCATACGTTGTCTTTTAAGAGTACGTGCTTCTGAGAGCTGCTCAGCTACTTCATGTCTGAGTTCTTTCAGCACTTAAAAAAGTAAACCATGCGGACTAGATGATTTGATTGATTGCTTTGTCGTATGCCAGTGTTTTTGATGTCTGTTTTGACACCTCATGCTCTGATTAGTGCTACTAGCAAAAAGCATGTTTAAGGTTGGTATTTCCTCTCCTCCTCTTCCTTTTCAGGTCTTTCTGTGATGAAAACCGATGCAAGTATAGTGTGTATCATCACAGTAATATCTTAATCTTCTTTAACAAGCCTGCATTTTAACCGCGATTGGCAGCTTTGTAGTAGCACAGAAGTGGCAGAATGTGCCAGTAAATTGTGACATAAAAGTAAAACTGCAAGTAACGAAATGGTTGTGTTACCTTTGAATCACTTAATATCCTCCCACTTCCATGTTTAGTGTTTCTGTAAAACTGCTTTACTTTTTAATCAAAGAAATTTGAGGTTCGGAGAGTCTAAGACAAAAGAATATTGAAGATTACGTCTAATTAACTTTTTCTGAGAGCCATTTCTCTGACTCTAGCCTATATATAAAAGCAGAAATTGTTCAAGGTGCCACCTGTGGAGTATGTGCTGTATGGGAGAGAAAAAATACACGTTCCTGCTGCAACTGGTTTCTCTTCTGCCTTCACTCAGTGAGCCGCTTGAGGAGTCTGTTGGTTAACAGTAGGCAACTCATTAGAGTTTTAAGCAAACTTGGTTTGCGAACCAGATCAGTGTGTGCATGTGCTTTTGTTTACAGATTGGTAAAAGCTACATCTGTGTTTAGTGTTCTTTACAGCGAAAACAATTGTTAAATATTACATGTAATAAATGTTGGGTCTTATATTTTAATTTTTCTCTCCTCAGTGTTCTTTGAAAGTGTGAAATCAGAACTCAGGAATGGATCTTCAGAGTACTCTGATGTTTCTGATTCAGAAGAATCTGAGCCTGATTGCACTACACAGGTACAGCTAGAAAACGTCACAAGAGTTAATGAAGCAATTTAATATAATTTTGCTCACTCACTTCAAAGTCACCTGGTCAAAGTTTGTGTTAAAAGAGCAATAACAGAAGTATTTAATTCTTGTTCAAGTTAATAACTCAAATGTACGGTTCTGCCTTATTCTTCATTTATTCTAGTGTTGAGAAAAGTGACAAGATGTGATAGCTTGAGCCAAATTTTGTGATCCTATTTGTCATTAAGGAGGGGCTGGTAAAGGATGAGCCCTGCTCTGGAGTATGCAAAGTCTAAGAAAAGTTAGATCCTAGTTGCTTTGTTCGTTTCTTCTGTAACAAGTCTAAATTTCATCATTAGAATCATGAGTAGCTACCACACAGTTTCATTTTAGAGCATGGTTAAATGGAAACAATCTTACAGGCCTTCACTTTTTTAAGTAAGCTGAAGTGGGTAAATCCTGTTGAGGTGTTTTAGACTATTTGAAATAATCCTCCATTTGAGGGTCTAGATTGTAGTTATTTCTTTACAACTAGACGAAATATAAATGCACACACACATATCTATATTTATACACATGTATTTTAATCCAACTTTTAGTACTTAGAAATGTGCATATGTATAGATAAATGTTTTATGATTTTTTCCCTTGCAAAAGCGTGCTCTGACTTACTAATTTCAAGTCTAATTGGATAGCAGTAAAATGCTAGTAGGGTGGAGTGATTTCTTAAGATTTTTGTTCTGTGCTTCTGGAAAGCTAATGGTTTGGTCTTTCTTTCAATCTTCAGCGTATTAAAAGACTTTACAAGAAGTTTTCAAATTCCTGCTTTTTCCATGGTGATCAAAATCTATTTTAATATTTGTTGTCTTCCATCATTACCTTACCTAGATGTTGGAATAAGTGATAGGAACCTTCATGAGGTGGCGGCTTCTGGTTTCCTAAACAGCATTGTCAGCAACTTTGGCTCAGCAGGTTTCTGTTTTTTAAGACACACAATCAATAGTTATTCAGAAGTGATGTATTTCTTCTTCAAAGAAGAATGTAGCTAGTTTTGGAAGATTTTGTCATTGAGTGAAATGTTTTATATTAGTGCCATTTACTCTTAGTTCCTTCTGTATTCTTCTGCTTCTTAATTTCTAATAGTATCTAATGGAATAATTTTTCTGCACGTTTAAATTTGTCTTTTGTAATGATATATCCAAAATGAACTATGTCAGTAGCTCTTGTAAATCCTTTTTATGTTTTTATATTGCACTGAAGAAGATCTTAGCAAAACAAGATGATAGCTTTATTACCAACATTCAGTCGTAGTTATAATTTAATTGCCCATTTGTGTCACTTTCCAAGTGTCAAAGATTAGCAAGCTGCTGTTGTGAATGAAGCTATTGTTTAAAAACATCCCTTGGTGATACAATGCACTTCATTCATTTCAGTTCCATTTTTGATGATAGGGATATTGGAAGGATTATGATTCCTCCATGTTCTGATCTTCCACTTTCAACACTTTTATTGAATGTCATTTGTATTCCTTGGCTTGAAAAAGACTTGTGGCATTCTCTGTGCTTGTTGAAAATAGATCAATCTGAATTACCAGGGTGGAACATATCTATTGTAGCCATTGCTTCACATAAAGGCATATTGAGTCGCATATGTTTGCTCTACCTGTGAGAAACCTCTGTCCATACAAGCTGTAATCTCACCAGGAGCTGAAAAGCCCTTTCATTCATGAAATGAGGCAGTGGCACTGTAAGAGAGGCAACAGCTGCTGTGTCTTTGTTCCTGCTGTGTTCCGGATTTACCGGAGTGCTTCTGTCACTCACAAGAGGGATGCTGGTGCAGAAAGTTAGCTTTTGTCAGAGCAGGAACAGGAACAGTTACTAGGGGCAGGATATGTCCCATTATGTGTCAGTTGTCGATGCATCAGTTCTGGCTGCTGCTTGGAACTATGCTTCCACATTTTTTCCTCTAATTTGACTATAGAAGATCAGATCAATCAATGCTCTCTTTAAAAAAAATACAATGATTTGTGCATGGTTTAATATGTGTAATGTTTTCTGTAAGAAAATGAATTTCAGAGATGCTTTCTGTATTGCTGGAGCATGTACTAGGTAGTGTTACAAAATTTGGATGTATAGCATCTCAGTTGCTATATTCAAATTCACTGCATTCTGAATACTATATATATAAAAAAAGTTGGACCTGGAAGCTTTTGAATTTTTTACTTTGCATAAAGGAAGGTAACGTCTCTATTTAGGAGGCAGAGTGACCATTCTGCATACTGTTTCCCCTTTTTTCAGCAGAAGGATTCCTCCACAGAGGAGTCAGAAAGCTCAGGTGATGAGGAGAAACAGGAAGTCACATCAAATTTCAAAGAGGAATCTAAGGTCGTGAGAGACCTTTGTCAAAATACTCAGAAGCCATCCAGAAATGAAACTCCCACTAAAAAGTAAGCACATTGTCGGCATTTTTTTATAAACTGTTAGACCTTTTCTCATGTATTTATGGTTCTGCTTTATACCAATGTAAAAATAATTCCTTCGGAGAAATTTAGAGTTCAGTTTTGAACTACTTAATACTCCTTTATTTTTCTAGGGAATGTCCTACCTCGACAAGTACAGAAGAAGAAGCTATTCAGGGCATGCTTTCTATAGCAGGATTGCACTATACTACATGTTTACCAGGTCATACTCAAAGCACAGACTGCACAGATAAAAGAACCTCTCATCAGGAACACAGAAGCTACCCTAGGAGTCGACATAAAGACAGACAGCCATCTCAGAGCCACAAAACAACGGAATGTGGTAGGTATCTGAACTAATGACACTGCTGCTCTCAGCTCTTGGACAAACTGCTCAGAGTAAGCACTTTAATTAAAATTTTTAGATTTGTAGGCAAGGTTTTAAGTAAATCAGACCGACACTTAAAAAGGTATGTTCTTTGGGTTTGTTTTTTTTGGGTTTGTTTTTTTTCTTTCTCTATAAAAAAGTAAATGTTACTTCTGAAAACTGGGACAAACTCAGCTTGAGAGATCGTCAGAATACATCTTCTAAGTACTGCCATCTGGAAGTTTTGTGGCATCCTTACAAGAGTGGCGAAGTTATGGCTAGATTGAAAGCATAATCTCACTGAAAGTGTAATCTCCTTCAGAAAAGATTGACAGTACCTTCATGGTTGTAGCTTTCATGGCATGTATGTTACTTAGATATCCAGAGGAATCTGCTTGGCGATTTTGCATGTATCTTTGGAAGGTGTATTTGGCTTTGCTTCTGAATTTCTGCTGTGAATGCAGTGCATTAAAGGAGATTCTAATGTTGAAGAGGAGAATTCAGAGGTAATTTTTTTTGTCAGTGGCATTTTAATGTCTGTGGAAAACAGACATCTGTTAAATGTGTTTCGGGAATGACAGAGAACAGAACATTAAGACTAATCTCCTCAAAGGAATCGAAATCACTTCTTGGAACAGAGAGAAAGAGAGTCGTCATGTTTGAAAATCCTTTACTTGAGAAGGAAACGGAAGAGGATTATAGCTTTGCTGATGTGAAACAAGTAGAACCCCGCCAACAAACAGGGTGCTAATTCAAAGAAGTAATAGTATCTTGTTTTTTGTTTACATGGGTAACAGAAAAGCCTAATGTGATGTCATGGACTGTGTTCTGGTAATTGAAGCTGTATGTCCTTAAAACCCACCAACCAAAATAAATACAGAAATAAATAAAACCAACACAAAACCCTAACCAGCAAGCCACACAGACACACACAGCATCTTTCCATCTTTGTAACTTTATGAAAAACATAATATCCAGGTTTCTGAATTGTGGTGGGTTGACTCAGGCTAGCAGCTAAGCACCCACAGAGCCACTTGTTCTGTGCCTCTGCCCTGTGGGATGAAGGAGAGAACAGAAGGAGCAAAAGTGAGACTATTCGTGGGTTGGCATAAAGACAGTTTAGTAAGTGAAGGGGAAAAGAAACAAGTTGTGCAAAGGCAATCACCCACCACCTTCTGCAAGCAGACTGACACCCAGCCAGTCTCTGAGCAATGACTGCCTTGGAAGGTCACCTTTGCGCCCAGCCCCTTCCTCTACCCCAGTTTTTATTGCCAAGCATGATGTCATATTTATGGAATATCCCTTCGGCCAATTCAGGTCAGCTGTAAAGACTGTGTCCCTTCCCAGTCTCTTGCGTACGCCTAGCCTGCTTACTGCAGGGGCCAGAGTGGGAAAAGAGAAAGCCGTGACACTGTGCTAGCACTGTGCAACAACAGCCAAAATTGTGGTGTGTTATCAACACTGCTTTAGCCACAGATGTAAAATTCAGCACCATATGGACTGTTAGTAAAAAGTTCTGTTCTGGACAGGCCCCATACATGTGTCAAACTGCATAGGTGAAGAAGACGAAACCGTGCTTCTCAGCTAGCAGGTTTTGCAAAGAAGCCTCCAAACTCAAAAGGTCTCCAAAATAGAATTTAATTGGTGTCTTGGGATAGCCTTAATTTTACCAGTTAACTGTACTGTAAATGTGTTTTCAATGTGGACACTTCCTCTATAGGCATATCAGCATAGATCTTCCATATGTGCTGAATAGCACGTCAGTGCATAGAAACAATACAACCAATAATACCTGCAAATGAAATGTCCCTCTTTGTATGAACTCCTCATGATACAAAGCCATGGTAGAAAAACTGTATCATCACAAAGAATAACAAGCTGTCGTCAACATCAGCACGTTCAAATTTGGACAACTATATTTGACTTTCTTACTGTGGTGTATGGGTCTTTAATTGGGTGTATTCATACTGTGAGATTGGTTTCCCAGTTTAGTGTGTAGAACCAAGCAGCTCTGACAACTTGTATTGTGCGTCTGGGAAATATTTTCCATTGTATTTTCCTTTCTTTCTTGTTTTATTTTTAAAGTCATTCAAATGAATAATGAACTTTGTATTCCTAGTTATTGATTTTAAAACTTAAACTTGTTGAACTTCTCTTTAGGTAGGCCTGTGAAGGAAGAGGAAAGAGACTTGGGGACTTCAGCATGGGCTAGACACCTGAATGAAGCTTCAAGGATTACCCCTCGGGTAAAGCAATACTTTAAACATTTTGAACACATTTTTTTAGGTAAAAGAGATCATGAAGTTGTAAGTACAGAAAGGTTGGTGGACAGGTCTTTTGCATACCTGAGAATAGAAACTTGCGGTTATGGTAACCGAGTATTATATTTTTGTCATGCTTTTTTTCTTTGTTGTTGTTTTGGTCTTTTTCGTTTCAAACTCTCTTCTGTCATAGTGGCTAGTATTAAGACGCTCAGGGCAGTATTTTGAAAAATAAAAAATACTTTAGAAGAGAAGTGTAAATTGACATTCAAACTGGGGAAGCACTGTATTGTTTATTCGTTGTTATTCCCAACTAGAGCATCAGAACAAGTGGAACCAGTTGATAGTATTTATAGTAAAGATATTTGCTTAGGAAATTGATACTGCCAAACTGATACAACCTTTCAGCAGCCAGCAGGTAGGCATAATTTTCCTTTCTGATGTCCAGGTGGAATCCAACAAGTAATGTGTAAGTGAAAGGTTGTGTGTCTTACACTCTGAACTTTTTTTAGTATTTGTAAACTTGTCTGTATTAGAAGTATAACAATTAAACAATTAAGTAGGGCAAATAAAATTGCAGGATAACAGTGCTGTTTAATAGGTGTATTTTAACTGCATGCTTTGTAGGCTTTTTTGGTAAGAATATCTAACTACACGGAACTCCTTACCGTTTGTAATTCCCAGTTTGGCTTCTGTTTTCTCATCAGCTGAATACTGAAAACAAATGGCCTGTTATGTAGTCAGTGGTTATGTTATGGCTTGCTGTAGTGGCCAGCTTCATCAAGAGCAATTGCATTTGTTTTGATCATTGCAAACTAAACCCCAAAAGTAGAGAAATTGAGTACAATATTATCTGTAATTTATCTGTAGCGTTACCCTTAAGGGCATATGGAAAAGCTTTTACAGAGATACTATTTTGTATCTCATTTTTAAGAGGTATCTATCGTAAAAGAAATGATGGAATCATAAAGTGATCAGACACTGATGGAACTGAAATACTTTTTCAAATACACAATAGTATAATTAGGAAAACTGGAGTGAACTTGTAGCCGGAACGTATTAACTTCCACTTTTTTTCTTCTCCTCATTTCCATACTAGGATACAAGTAAAACTCAAAAATATATCAAGAAAGAGGGTGCATCAGAAGCCGGTCATAAGGTTCAGGAAAACAGAAGCATAGTCCACAACAGTGGCTTGAGTTTTCAGCATGGCAAGTATACACGAGACTCCAATCTAATTCAAGGGGAATGTCGGCTGAGTGATGGCAGCCTTAGCCCTGACAGGCCGTATGGTGAAACATCCTTGTCTGTACCACTTCATCCAACAAAGAGGCCAGCATCAAATCCACCTCCTATCAGCAACCAGGCGACAAAAGGTATTGTTTATCTCTGTGGTCCCCTTGCTGGGGGGGGAGACTAGGAAAAAGAGCTTGTAAACATAGAAGTGAGCTGTTAGATGCAGAAACTGAAAAAAGGACAGACTTAGACCTCGAGGAAAAATACAAAATGGGGGTCCTGTGGACACACAAATTTTGGCATGGGATGTGTGGAGGTGGAATGATGAATAGAAATCTGACTGGGTGTTCCTGTTGCACCTCTGCAGGTGTATCTGTTAGGCATTTATAACAGGGGACAGAACCACAGCTATGCTCTGAAACACGGGCCTGAATCAGATTTGTTTATCGAAGTGAAGGTTTTAAAAGCTGTGACACTTCAAAAACTAGCCTGATGATCATACTATTTAGTTTTTAGTTTCTAGTTTATTTTCTATAATTTACTCAAGAGAATAACATACGTAGCAGAATTCAGGAAGCTCAGATTAGGTTCTTCCCTACCACACCCACTGCTCTTCCCTAGACTGGAAATATTAATGAACAATATAATCACTTTATTTATGATAATGCTAGCCAGAGTTTAGGGAGAACAATTCCTATTTTTTTACAATTCTGATTCACTGTTTGTTTGCTTCCAAACAGACAAATGAAGATCTTTTTGTTCGTTTGTGTTTGGTTTTTTTTAAACGGATTCAGGTGAAAATTTTGCCTGCTTCAGCTTGAATGCCGGGTTTCATCTTTGTTCTGTGATGATAAAAATCTCTTCTGAAATTCCTGATTGAAGTACTTGATTTCATTTTTCAGGCAAACGTCCAAAGAAAGGAATGGCAACTGCGAAACAGCGCCTTGGGAAGATCTTAAAGCTGAACCGGAATGGCCATGCACGCTTCTTTGTTTAATGTAGCTGCTACTTCTACTACTGCTGTCTTTCCTACACAGACCAGTATTGAGGTCAACAGAGCCTGGAGCTGCTGTTACTCCGCTGCTTGAAGCAGACTTGCATGTACCATATAAAACACTGCCTGATGAACAAAAATGAGAGAGAAAAAGAAAAAAAAAATAAAAACCAAACAAAAAAAACCCACAAAAAAAACCCAACCCAATGCTGCATTTTCACTGTGCCACACCTGCTCAGCAATAACCATACGGGAACGGGGAAATCTTCAGAGAGACGTGGACTGTGAGAAATAGTCTCTCATCAGGGCTTGAATATCATTTGTTGCTGGTAGTTTCTGACCTAATTAATGAGGGGAAGATGATGAAGGTGGTTTATCAATAATTTATTTCTCATAGATTTTTGACAACTTCTAAATTCATTTTAAAAACCTATTTATTTGTGGGGGTTATTAATTTAGATTTAAGAATGTGAACGTTTTTAATTGTTTTGATAATGTATGTTTGGTGCAGTGGAGAGCCACATTAATTGTGATTAGTCTGGACTCCTAAATTTGATATTCAGGTAATAGTCTTAAATAGGGGTGAGATGCATTATTAATTATTTTTTAAATTAAGGCATATGGACTCTTATTTTTTTTTTCCTGCTTTTTGTAAGCTATTGGCTGGGCTTCCGTTGACTTGCAAGTTGCATATTCTCTGCCAGCTTGATTATTTTTTGAACTTTCCTCTTTTATACAGATTTATTTATTTGATGGACTAGACGAGACTCCTAAAGACAGAAGAATCTTCTTATGTCAATCCAGTAGCTAACTTGTTTTAAACTGTACCCCTTTCCTCCAAATTGGAGTGCGTACTTTTCCTCCTGATGATCTATCTGTGACTATTTTCTTCTGGAATAAGGCTTCCTGAGATTGTATTTGTACAGGTTATCTAAGAGTTGGTACAAAAGAGGGAAACCTAGTATATCTTTTTGGAGGAACGGGGACATCAGTTAAGAGAAATGTTTCTTCAGAACAATTACTCTGAAATAACTCATACGGTATACATTGCATTCTTAAGATTTGGCATATTACTTAATGTAGCATGAAAGAAGCATTAAAATATTATTATTGTACTTTAAACACATTGAAGAATCAGGAAGGCAGGAGAATGTGTGTTGCTTTCAAAGCTGGGTGAGACAGCCAATTAAAAGTCTTAACTGGTGCGTATATAAGCATTAAGTAGCTTACTGGTATCAGAATGATCATTTGTGTCAGGCTTCATACAGATCTGATTGCAAATGCCGATTCTGAATTATTGTAAATAATTTTGATTTAAAATTTGTATTTTTCTGTAATATAAAATTAAATATTTAACTTTTGCGGGATGGGGATGAAGGCAGAAAGGGGAATATTTTTACTTGATTCTGGAAAAGGGCATTTTGCAGGGTCCAGCCAAAATAAAAATATTAATATGCTAGTGATAACAATATTGTTGGTTTGTTTAGGCTTTTTTTTCGTTGCTTAGAATAAAATACTCAGGCATAGCTATCCAAGTCATTGAATTGATTTAACTTTCCATACTAGTTTTTCCTTCCTCCATATTCTATACTGGAATCGTTTTCTCTTGTTGTGGTTTAAAAACAAATTCAGATGGACTTTCCGGAATATTTCTGCAGAGTTATATTTATCTAGGCTAGATTTTGAATGTCTTTACAAATTTATGGAACTAGTTCTGATGTCAGGTGTCTTTGATTTGTTGCAGGGTGAAAACTATTTAGCACTATGTTACCCTGTTTCTAAATGGAGAAGCATCAAAACAATGCAACTGCAAATAAGTCAGTCAGCTTTCATGGCTTTACTGCCTCTGGAGCTTGAAAATCGTAACTTAGGAGTGTTTTTTGCAGCCCTGCTTTTACATTATATTGACTTGACTTTATACGTTTGTGTGTGTGTACGGGTGAATTTTTTTAACTTTTTTTGTTTGCTAATTATGATTTTGCAAAAGCATGTTTTCAGTCTTTTTTAAAATTTCTTTTTAATTTAATGCAAGCTATCAACCTTGTTTAGACTATAGGGATTTCTAAAAAGCAGAAGATAAGCTAAGAGGTACTCTGCGGGTGCTGAAAGTGACTAGAAGTACTTGCTGTTCTCAGGTGCTATGTTTTTCAGATGGAAATAGTTAAAAGAGAATATTTTCACTATCTTCTAATACGTTCTCACCAAAGTAAGTCAAAGAAATAAAGTGTGTTGTCAATAGTCATTAAAATTATATACCCATATAAATATTCTCTCTTCTTAAGCTTGAGCAAATGCATTAATGCCTGCCAGGCTTTGAAACTGTTTTAGCTTTAGCATGTTGAACCAAACTGTTTCCTTCTTGCTGACTGTATAGTTTTTAAGAACTGAAAATTCCAGTTCAGGGCAGCAATCAGAGCAGAATGAAAAATGAGCTCTCTCTCCTTAAAGACACATTTTCGAGAACACTTACCTGAAATACAAGTATGCCAGAATAGAATCTGGAGCAAGGAATTTTAAAATATGGAGTATGCTTTCTTGTACATGTGACTGGCTTATACAAAGTCTCTTTTCTGATCATCCATATTATTTATATGTATGTTACTATTGGAACACAGATGTGGCTGGACCCATATATATTATTTCTTCTTGGTTTTATTCTTTCTTTACTCTACTTACTACCTTTTTTTCCAAAGTGGCTCTCCACTGTCATGAATTTATGTAATAGTTTCTTCACAGGCTGTCAACAGGCAGAGGTTCATTCCCATTTTCTTCAGGTATCCATGCTTCCAGCAGAAGTTAATTCTGATGTTCCACCTCAGAACAAGTAATTTAAAAAAAAAATTGCCATGATGAGTAATATTAAAAAAAAAAACAAAAAAACAAAAAAACAAAACAGAAAAACAAAAAAACAACCAAAAAACAAAGGGGGGGGAAGTCTCCTGGTAGCTCATGAAGAGGATGCGGTGACCTCACTTGTTTTGTGTACTTGTATGTAGGGATATTTTTATTGTGTTCTAGATGAAAACACTACTGCACCAATCTTTCTGTAGGTGGACTGAACTTTGTGTTGTTGTAGTGGAGAGAAGAAGCCCTATTTTTTTTCCTTGCTGTCTCACTTGGGGTAGAAGAGGGAGGGAGTAGGGAACACTGACTGAACAGCAAAAAGAATTAACCCTGCTATAGTAACCCGTTTTCAAGGATAAGGTTTTTTGAAAAGTCAGAGAACTTGGATTTGGAGTAAAACTTAGGGTTGTTTTGTGGACAGAACAATAGGAAATTAAATACTGTAGGGGTTTGCCCATTCTCTAAGTTCTCACGTTCCTGCAGTTGGAAAAAAAGAAAGAAACATGAAAATGGAAAGACCACCTGTAAACTATATCAAAGACTCTTCCAGCAACTTTCCCTTTTCTTTTCCTACTATATTTGCTAATAAACCCTGGCTACAAGGTAGCCTTTGTTGACCTCTGAGGTAGATTACCTATGCAACCTATAATACTCTACATGAATCCATTCTTAAAGACAATTTTGAAGGAGTTAGATGTTGAGAGTTAAATTATTACTTTCTGATCACATGGGTGATTTTGGGGGGGTTTTGTTTTTTTGGTGGTTGAAGTACTTGTGTTACCTTTAGTAGAGATGTAAGAGAGCACAGTGTCATGATCACATTTTAGAGGCTTCAGCTTTCCCTAGGCTTCACTATATTGCATATCTACCTTCATACACAAGGCCATGAAAGTTGTAAATACTGGTAATTTTTGCAGGGTTTCAGAGTCAGAGCTGATGCGAATCTTGCTGACACCTTTTTGGTAATTGTGGAGACTAAGCAGAACTGAAGCTAGAACGACCTGGTACTACTAAGCCTGTAACTAGTGCCCTAGTTAGGCTCCACATGCCCAGCTATCCCTTCACCCCCGCACCATCACCCCCAAATCTAGTGTCTTTCCAGAGTTTCATTCACGTAATACTTCCAGACCATTAAAAGCTGTTTGTAGCTCTGGGGTTGAGTGAGCCCAGATCTACTCTCTCGCAGAAGAAATACAAATCAAACCAAGGGCCTTACTATTTGTGGTTAAACAAGTTTAAAAGCTGCAACATCTGTTTTGCAAAAAAAAAAAAACCCACCCACATCCCAACAAAAAAACACCCTAGTAACCCTCTTTGTGGGAGCATAGGAGTGATAAACCATGCAGTGGATGGGAAGTAAAAGTAGCACTGTTCAGGGAATGCGCGTTCTTTAGAGGCTGCATTTCTGTTTGGAAAAAAAGACTTTTTCTGCTTCTGATATAAATTAAGCCATAAGAGTTTCATGCTGTGGGAAGGGAATGAAAGGGATCACTTTAAGAGATTATATTGATATCTATTGTCACTTCTGCTGGGAAATGTCTATTGCTGCCAATGCTTTGGTGAATCTTTTTTTAAAAAAAACATGGAATTTGAAAGAAAAAAAAAAAAGGGGGCTAGTTCTTGGCTATATTTACTAGTTTTGTAGTAACGTTTTGCTGGCCCATTTGTCTATTCTTCTCCTTTTTCTACTCTCATAGTCTAATTTCTATCTTTCGTTCTGATGTCTGAAAATATTAGCTTGTCTGCTCATTAGGGGTCGGTGTATGTGTGTCTTCCTTTTTACAGAAACGCACTACTGTGTTAAGTATTTGGCAGGGAAATGGGATGCTGCAGCTTTAAGAGCATTTTTTGTCAATTCATAACAGTATTTCCCATCCTCTTTTGCCTGCAGGCAGGGAAAGTGTATGTACAGTATTTATTTTGTTTTGATTTTACTTTAAATTTGTAAGTTTCTATAAGTAGTTCACATTGATTAGGGGAGGACAAGTGGCTTTGTTTAAATTTGTATTTGATATTCATAGTTTCCACTTTCTGTACTTTAAAATACTGAAATTAAAAAATTGTATTGTTTATGTTTTAATTTTAGCACTCTAAAGTGTTTAATTTCTTCAGACTTCTGCTTATTTGCTTCAGTGTAAATACAAAAACCAGTACAGAATATCGTGAGGAGAGAAATGCTTTTCTAGGTCCAATCTCTGTGCCCTTCTTGCATTTTAAAGAAGTAGTTTCCTAGAGAAATGTGAGAGCCTATATTCTCATACTGGGTTTTTTTGGTTTTCAAAGTGCAAATCTCGTTGCAATCCAAGTATGTTCTATGGCAACTAAATGCATTTTGTGTAGATGTGTGTGTTCTTTTTGAATCCTGATATAAAAGGGAGGTGGAAGTGTTTGCGATCTGTCATATGAGCAGATCTAGAACTGTAAGAGAGTGTCAAATGGTATTTTTGTGTTCTTGCTCTTGGTTTTTGTTCACGTTTCTCTCATGCTACTGATGACTGATTCATCTCGTGATTTCTTTTTTACTTTTTTTCTTCCGCCTTGAAGTGTATGCAGTTTCTGGGAGAAGAGATTTCTCTTTCACACTTCCATGTCCATTGTCATGCTTGCTTTTATCCTGGGTGACTTCTCTGCCGATTCCTGCCACTGCGTGTCGTCTTCTGGTGTACAGTTGTCCGGGCTTCCTGTTTTGACTCCGTATCGCAGTACAGTGTTTGCTTGTGGGTACTCTGCTTGGGGGTCACAGAGGCCTTACTGTGTTGCACTCCAACTTCATGTGATGCGTTTTCCTCTGTAGATAGTGCTCCATGCTACTGAACTGCTTCAGTGCTGTGATGGGCAGATGCATAAATTCCAGTGATGGTCATTGCATGAGAGCCTTAGTTAAATGATGCAGCAATGGCATTGGAAGAACCAAATGGCAAAAGGTGTTTGATTTGAGCATCCTTGGCAGCTGCTGAAGTTTACTTCTTAGCCTGGCTTTGACTTTACGGAGAATTCATGTTTTATTATAATGACAAGGAGATCTCTTCGTGGACCAGGACTTCATTGGGCCAGGTGCTTTATAAACAAAGAGTAAGAATGCTGTTCTCATCAAACTGTGTGCTGCTTAAGTATAAGGTTGAAATAGTTTAGGAAAAACCCAGTGAACTATAAGTTCTGTGGCCTAAAGTTTAAAACATGGTAGTGTTGCAGATTTTGGGGGCAGAAACTTCTGTGCTGTTTCAGAAACAAATGTCATTTGAGTGGGGTAAGTAATCATAAGGAAAAATCATTATTTCAGTACAGAGGATTAAATATTTATATGTCCAGAAATGAGTTCCTGCTGTATTTTTGGCATGCCTTTACATCTTTACAATTAATGTGTTAAAGCTGATTTTAAATTTGGTTAGCCAAAGACTTGCCAAAAATCTGAAAGAGCTGTTTGTCTAGCAGAGCAACCACGTATTTTGAAAAAGTCTTGATCCCTGTGATTGAACAACACGACAACTTACACATTTCCATCAGACAGACTCATCTGGATTTCCCACACTGAACTTGCTGCTCATACTAGTGTTTTGGTCTTAACATAAAGTGAGAGACTTAAGAGAGCATCTCAGTGGGCCACAAATACAAGTTTCATACACATATAAAAACCTGCGTAAGCGCCTTTACTATTTGTCCTTTTGTTTTTGCCAGCTGTGCTGCAGAGCATTTCTCTGTGACTGCTGTCTGGTGGATAATAGGTAAGATAATACAGTGGAAAATAAGTGAAATATTTCAGAGTGCTGCTTGAAACGCTACTGAACAGCCTTCAGCACCTGGAGCCGTATTTCCATTAAAAGTGAGAGCTTCTGGTTTTCTGCTGTTCTGTTTGGGTAGGATGGGGAAATACCTACCTGCATTGTTCTTTCCTAATGGACAGATGGATTTTAAAGATTTCAAGGCTCTCAAATACAGCGAAAGAATTGAATTTCTAAACTCATGGAATGGGCAAGATACCCTTCTTGGTATCTGAAGACTAAATTTGTTGGTTTTGGGGTTTTTTTTGTGTTTTTTTTTTTTTTTTAATCAACAGTATTCTACTGCATTTGAGGTAGAGTACCCCCTTGTAAAGTGCCTACAAACTGGGATTAGTGTATGTTTAGTGAAGTGCAGGTCTTTCTCTAGAGCGTTTGTCATGACCTGCTTAAGTTGTGAACCTGTTGTGGTGGTGACTCAGTAGTTAACACATTCAACCAAACCTTTTCTTGTTTGTTTTGTTTAGATGTAACTTTGGATTGATGATGGAAACCTGAGTAGTAGAATGAATATGGTGAAGTCAATCATGCTGAGTGTTGGTTTCAGTAGAAACTTTTCTTTCTTTGTATAGAAGTATCTCTCCTGGGAGACCTTGAAATTACGCTTTTACTGCTGGTAAGTAATGTCAACTGTCTCAAGCCAAAAGTTAACGAGGACTGAAACTGTAAAAACAGCATGTTAATTGTAACTTATTCTGATACGACCAGGAATTTTAAATGCCTTTGTTTCTACAGTGGTCAGTGACTAAAGTCTTTACCTGCAGAAGAAAGAGTAGGTGATCAAGACAGTGAATAAAGTCTGTCACTGCCAGAGCTCATAGTATTCCACCTAACAGCTGGCTAATAGGACCGTTTGCTTTGTCTAGACTAAGGTCTCATTTCTCTGAAGCCAATTATATTCGGTCTTTAGAATAAGTACTGCAAATTTTTGAAGAATTGTGTTTGACTTAATACATACATTTATCTGTACTGTTCCTGCTGTGTTTGCTTTGGTCTTGGAAAAAAATACTCTACTTTGGAACGTATAAGTCAACTAAAAGAACAGTATACAAAAAGTCTGCTTGTTTGTGGTGCTTTGCCCCAGAGTTTATTTCTCATAAGAAATGTTTGATTTGCTGCAATGAGTGTGAGTAAAGTTCCCACCCGTACTTAGAGAATGTGATACTTATCTGGTAGAAACATTGGCCCTTGAATCATACGCCTTGGTAATAAGTCATGAAGATGCAAGTCAGCTTTTTGTTCTGGTAAAACTAAAAGCCAGAAAAACTCCAGAAACTGCTGCTCTATTTTCCTAAAATAGGATCTGGGCTGTAGAAATGTGGTTTAACTAGGCAGCTTTTTCAGGCCAGTATTAATTTGAAAAATATACTAAATGATGTGCTTCATTCTTAAGTTGTTCTTTCCTAGTTACAGAGATGTTACTTTTTTACAAAAGATCTTTTGAATAGATCCATTAAAGATCTGTCCAAGTAAGGATTTTTCTGTGCTGGACCAACACTCATAGAAATTGTTTTGAATTCCATCACGTGATTGTTACTGAACAGAGCCCTTCCCGTGTGGTTCAAGTGCTTCTCCTCAAGAGGCAGCTAACCTCTGTCTTCCACCAAGTTATACCTGCTGACGAAGGGGAGCATTCAAGGGGTGTCTTTACCATGCCAGCTGTCCTAAAAGTGATGCCAGAGCTGGGTGGCTCACAGGAGGTTGGCATTGAGAGGAATGTGTTTGCTTCCAAGCCTATCCATATTCAGCCCAGGTCCACTGGGAGTGGGGAGAAGAAAAAACTGCGGGCTGTGCAGTGCGCTACTGGAAAATGAGTTGATCGTGTTCCAGAGACTGCGGGACAGCTGTGCCTGCCATAAAACTAAACACCACGAGTGATGCTGCATTGCCCTAGTCTTAGGAGGGAGACCAGGCATTATATGGGACATGGCATTGGAGCGAGCTCTTTCTCCCCAGGCCTTCCCAGCAGCTCAGAGAAGAGGTGTCAGTGAGAAGCTTTGGGAAAATGCAAAACCGTTGTGTACCGTACCTCTTCTGTGGCTACATGAAATTATTTTGGGTACTGGTTCTGTTGATCTATTTTCTTCAATATTAAGAGAATTTAATTTTAAGGAGTTCAGTTTGTACAGAAAGCAGAAAGGTGGCATGTTATGCGTGGCACCATTGCCCTCTGAGTGAGGTTTGTAAGGGGAAGTGATATGTGTTAGACCAACTGACATTTGGAGAGTGGGAAATATACGTAACGTTTAGCGCTCATGGTTCAGATGTAGGACATTTCCTCTTCACACAAAGCTTGTGTTGCTTATGTACTCACAGTATGGGGTCGCTGCTCTGAACTGGTAGCTCATAGACTGTTTTCAATAATGTTGCCATTAGTAGCTTTCTTATTTTAAAGTACATTTTAAATAACACTATAGTAATTGAGAAGAAGAATGATGTCATTTGAGTGGATTTAATGCATCATATATATGCTATCTAGGAGGAGAGGTGGGAAAAAGACAGAAACTCCTGAGGTTAATGTTGTGGTTTTTTAATTTACTGAACACAATTTCAAAAAGACAGTCATTCACAAGAAAACTGAGGGAGTCAGATATGCTTCAGCAAGCCGCAGGATCTGTTTTTTTACTATACTCAAACTGTCTTCAGCCATGGCAGGTACAATATCAAGTGTGTGTGTGTGTGTATACACAGACAGACAAATAGATATATATTTATTTATTCTGTCCCATGTTCTGTAATTTCAAGGAATTTTAAACAATATAGAATGTTAGCCACCAAACTCCAATAATAGCATTTTTACCGTAACTATGATGAAAGGAATGTCTTCACTAATCCTTTTATTACACATTTTAACTGACAACAAAATAATGCTGTCAGTACTCTTAAAATTATATTCCTTTCCACTTGGTTGGGACATCTAGAGATTTCTAATTGTTCTCTGCACTGATGCTGACTCTCAGTGTAAGTTGCAGTTCATGTTTTGAAGAAAAACCTGTACCTCCAGTCATGAGGTGAAGCACTATATCACAGATGATAGTATAAATTGAGAGCTTGAAGGTACTCTGTTCACTAATGAGATCAAAACATACATAGTGGTAGAAAACAGAAGGGAAAAGAGCTGTATAAAATGAGGTAATTTTTTTGTAATTAGCTGCAGGAATGCTGGATTTTTATGGTATATGTTAAGCAAACAAACACTCCTGCAGCAGCTGTTTCACTTGCATGGAGGAGTTACACTGAATAGGCTTAATACCTGGAATACTTACTCAGACTAAGTAGGCTCAATCTTGAAGTACTTAAACTGTCAGGTGATAGAAAGGGCTGCAAGTAACATGGCCAAAATAGGGTTGATTTCTGGCTAGAAGCACCAAGGTTTTCTACAGAAGAATCTGCTTAGATTTGCACACCTTGGCTACAATCCTATCCTGAATTTCTAACCAGCCACTGAACCTGCATATGCTGATTTAATGAGGTCTAAATTAATGCCTCAGCTGATGTAGTGATGTATCTTTAAATATGTACCTGTGCTTCTAAGGGTTTTTGGGTGGTGCTGCAGCTCACTCTTTTTGGATCCCCCAGTCAAGACTTGTGGTGATGCAGAGCTCCCAGTGCTGTCCTGGAACAGAACGGTTGTCTAGGGTGTTCCCCAGTCCAGCCTGCTGTGGGAAGGAGGCAGGGTGATCTCTGCTGCTGCCTGGGAGTTGCTTTCTTCCATGCAGGAATTCTTTCAGTGGCCAGGCTGCAGGTTGTGCTGCTGTGTCTTAACCTTTGTTTTGCTAATGTGAAGAGGGCCTCTGGGGTGTACTGGTGAGGAGAGGGAGCAGCAAGGGTCAGAGCAACTGGCCAGCAGGCAGAGGAGCGTGTGCCCAGCACCCAGACACCTGCATAAAAGCAGAAGGGATTTCGCCTGTTACGACTGGTTGACGTGCCAGGTCCCGTGGGGCTGATCTTTTCACCTCTTTCCTCACGTATTCAAACCCTGCCAGCCCGTGTGGTGAAGACCATGGAAGTGTTGGGACCCCAAAAGACGGACATCGCTGCTGTGTGGGGGCAGAAGCAGTAGCCTGACTGAGATCCGACCAGTCTCACCAGGGTCTTCTTAGAGGATGGTTCCCATCCCCAGCCAACTGACCCTGGGGGACTGCCTCCAGATGGGGAGGGGTTCTTCTGTGCTTCCCTGGGGCGGTGGCCTCCCTGTCCTTTGTGTGGATGTCTGGAGATGTTAAGCACATTTCTGTGATAAACAGGACAGAAAGGAACGTGGAGGTATCCAAGCTGATACCTGGCGTGGTGTGAACTTGCTTACAAATGCAACCCCTGGGGTCAGCTTGAGTTTGAGTGTTTTCAAGTACTATTTAAATCTTACTTTTCCAAATCAGTCTTACACGCGAACCTCTCCATTTTGCAATTTTGCAATTTTTCTAAGCTTTTTCTAAGCCATTGTCATTTTGCTGTATTTCATTACTCCATTTAGTTACTTTGAATGAAATGGAGTGGAATGTAGCTTTGTGCAATGTTTCAGTCACCTAATAATGTAGGGGCTTAGCCTGGAAGAGCCATGTTACCACTGCGGCACTGAATCATTAGTGTTTCCATCACTGTAGTAAGAGGATGGAAGGAGGCTGAACAGATACCTTTTCTATAAAAACATCTAAGCCGAACATCTGAACCACGTGACCTCTTTAAGAATTGAAGATCTCTGGATCCTTCTGCTTGAAATTCTTTATCAGCTGCTGGAAAGGTTGGACTATAATGGATCAAAATTCTGGCTGGTTTTGCAAAGGATCTGAGGTGGAGGATATATAGTGGTTTTGTAAATTTAAGAAAATTGGTATTTTTTTTTTGTCCATTTCACTACTTATGTTTAGGATTGTATTCTGTTGCAACCAAGTTTGATGCAAGCTAAAAGTCATGAGTCTGAAAAATCTTAAATGGATTATTTCTATGGGCTTTTAGGTTTTGTAGCTGAAGCCTACAAAATCTTATTGAGCATTTTAAGGAGCCAGATTGATTTTTACCTCCACTGAATCTTTTGGCTGTGCTTTGCAACATTACTGCACTGAAGTACTTGGTCCTTTGCACTGATGTGATTCTCATATGTACGCTAAGACATCCCTGGCCTTCCATTTCTACAATTTTCAAATTCTCCAGATCTTTCAGGGGGTTTCTGGGTACAGCTGTTGCTAGCTGATTTTCCTGTCTCCTCAGATACGGTATTGATATCTTAAAGTGCTAATTAACAATGCAGTGCGAGCCCGAAGGTTGCCATACCTGTGAATAGCTGATAAAATTCACCAGCCCAAAGGGCTTTCAAATCAACACCATCAGGATCATCATCAATAACAACAATAGCTGAGAAATTAATAAGGCATAAGCGGAAAATTTAGAAAGAGAAGCTTTTTTTCTCTTGGAGACGTCATGGGAAGGGGCTTGCCAGAAAATCACTTTCAAACAGAGGACTTGCATCACTACTAGTACTAACGTATTGTAGAGGTATGCAGAAGAGCAAGCACGTATTTGTGTGTATGTGTATGCAGCCCATTTAATCCATGCTATTCCCTGAAGTGGGGATTGTCTGCTGAGACAAACACTGTCTACAGAAGAACAGTCTGACACAGGGCCAGGCTGTTGCCCTGATCGCTGGTG
>Ga0065711_1026892_pt1 | contig 57564 bp, 45 predicted proteins | sample Hoacrofraction12_FD_59098 | JGI IMG/M metagenome (GOLD analysis project Ga0065711, IMG submission 59098) | Hoatzin crop microbial communities from Cojedes, Venezuela - Epithelial fraction 12 v2 (version 2) | ecosystem: Host-associated > Birds > Digestive system > Esophagus > Crop | place...
CCACCTGGACAAGGTCCTGTGCAGCCTGCTCTGGGTGACCCTGCTTCGGCAGGGGGTTGGACTGGGTGACCCACAGAGGTCCCTGCCAACCCCTGCCATGCTGGGATTCGGTGATAATTCCTGGCAGGACACAGAAGCTGACTTTCCAGCTAGCCTTACGACCGTTCATTTTTGTTGGTCCGAGGAAAACAGGGCTGCCTGCTACCCGCAGCACTGCGTGAAGGGCTTTGCAATTGCCTGTCTAAACTGTTTGCCCTCATCTCTGCTGGGATGCAGAGGATGATAATTATCTTAGGAAGATTGTTGTCTGTGCTGCCGCTTAACGGTCTGATGTGGTTTGAGCTGTTCTTCTGTTACCTGCTGGAAACATGTCGAAATTGGTCTTCAAATAGCGACAATGCTTTGGTTTCCTATGGGCTCGGTCCTGTCCGGCTGTTTGTTCAAGTCGCGATCGCAACGACGTCTGAATCGTTGCTCCCTGGAGTTGTTCAGATGCAAACTTCCACCTTTCAGAACAACTTTCTTGTCTGCCTCCTTGCTTGGCCAGTCACGGGCTTTAGTGTCCCGATTCCACGCTGAGACCACTGCTCCGGAGGGATGGTGAACCCCAGATGATCTGATGGTTTTTAGCACGGAGCTGCTCGCCAAAGGGGCTACGAAGTTTTGCCGGTGCGCTCAGAAGAACGAACGAGGGTTAAGATTTTCACAAGAAATGTTTTCTGACTTTTGAATTTCACTCTAGTGGATTATGTTACTTCAGTGAGGAAATCTTCATGGATTTTTTCCCCCTTTGACTGATTTTCTATGTTTTCTGGGCACATTCCTTACTCTCTTTTTTTACTGCTGAGGTTGCTCCTCCTTGCTCCAGGCGGGTGGACCTGAAGAAGGGCAGGCTGGCTGATTTGACAGCTGGACTGGGATTTGGGGGGATTTTTTTTGACTTGTAGTCTAGGAATCTGTTGCAAAAGTGTATCTCAAGGCTGTATCCCAAATATTTACCTGCAAAATGTTGCATACACTTAAGAGCCATGCGTGTACAGGCTGCACTCATTCCCAAGACAAATACAGAACTGGGGCTTTTCGCATGGATTCGGTTATTCCAGTTGTATGCACCTGGCTTTGCAAGAAAATTTCTCTCTTGAGGTCAGTTTGCCAGACAAATCAATGTACAGGGTTGGCACAAAATGGTGTGGAACAGTTGGTGCCATTGTACATGTTAGTTTCCAAGTGTTTTTGGCAGGGACACAGGTGATTTTATGGGGTTTTGGATGCAGTGGGGGGTTTTGCCTCCTGTCCCCCAAGTCTCCTTGCATGTGGCAGCAGCTTTCCAAAAAACACTGGTTGAGACAGTTCAGTTTGTTTTGTTTTAGTCTAAATCAAACCATCAACATTGAAATTTAAAAAAAATCCTAAAAACAACAAAAAACCCAAAGAAACCCAAAACCCCAACAAACCAAAAATCTTCTCTGTTCAGTCTAACGAACATTTTAGTGTTTTAGTGTCTGGCTGAGAATGCAGGCTCAGACCCAAGCTCTCCCGGGGTCTGTTCACTGGGGCTGACCCCTCGCCCACCGGCACGGGCTGCGGGCGTTCGTAAGCGCCTGGTTTGGGGACCGAAGGCTCGGATGCAGGTTACTGTCTGGGGTGAGGGGTGTAGAGAAGGGCATCGCACGCAGCCCCCGTAGCTTTTAACCTGGAGATAACACCCAGCTGAGTCGGCGCTCCGTGCAGCTCTGTCCGTCCGTTACGGACAGACAGACGCCCGCGGCACTGACGTCCCTGCTCTGAACTCCCCCTTCCAGTCTGCGACGAGCACCCGGACTACAAGGATGCCAAGCTGCTCTACCGCTTCCGCAAGGACGACGGGACCTTCCCTCTCAGCAAGGATGTGAAGGTGTTCATGAGAGGGCAGAGCCTCTATGAGAAGTGCGTGAGTCCTTCCCCTGCAACACAGCTCTCAGCAAGGGGCCTCGGGAGCGGCTTTGCTGGCTGCGCTTGCTGCAGATGCTCTACTGCTGGGAGCCACAGCTCCAGCTGGCTTTTTCTCTTCCTTCTCTGCACCCTGTGTGTTGGGAAATGCTGTTTCCCGAGCCCTGTCACAGCCGCAGGACAGCCGGGCTCTGGGGCTGGGGTAGGAGCTGTGCTCTGAACTTGTGGATGCTCTCAAGGGCTCGAGTCCTTAGGGGAGAAAGAACTCTGAGGTTTCCCAATCGTATCAAAATGCCTGCGATATCTAGGATTTGCAGAAATTCAACTTGAGGTTCTTAACAATTTGTAATGGAAAACTTGGGTGGTTCATACGGGAAGGACAGGGAGGAAAATATTTGTGTTCCTAGACTTAGACAGTTTTCAATAACCCCTAGAGGCTAAGTTCCGTTGTAAATGTGTGCCGATTTCTCATTTCTTTCTAAAAGTAGAACTAAATATTGTAAAACTTCCCTTTCCAGCTACATCTGATACTGAAGCTAACAGTACAGAAAATACTATGCACATATCATATGCATAAAACTTAGCCACCTTGAATAAAAATGGGATAATTTTAAGCGCAGGTTCTGGGATCCAGTATGGGGAAGCACTAGGGTCCGGTCTGCAGTTTGAGTGCTCCCGGACTGGGCACGTCCCGTGGCCATTCCCAACACTCGCCCAACCTCCCTGGGTGAGATGCTTCCACCAGTGCCATTGGGACCTAACGTCCCACCAGAATCAGCAGCGCGTGGGATCTTCAGAGCCCTCGTGGGCCGGGATCCCCACACTTCGCTTAGGCCATTTGCAAAATCTGTCATGGAAAAACTAATTCTCAGACGGTAAAGAAAACCCCTTCCACCTCCAAGTGTTTAGTTTGCTTGGTGTTGATTGTTTCTGGATCTAAAACCAAGGCTTCTTCCCAGGTACCCCATGAATCCTTTTGTTAGGGTGGGTTCAACCTCAGTCCAACCTCCCGACCCGGTTCCTTTAACAGCCTCTTCTCATCTCCTCCACCCCCAAGCCCGGGCAGTCATTCACAGACTGGCGCTGAGGGAGAAGCCCTTCGGGCAGGCGGGCAGTGATTATGGCTGTCCCCCTGCCCCTCTGCCAGATGTGCAGCCCTTGGACTTGGCTTTTCCTCGGCAGTGGTGGGAGAGCATCCAGCATCCAGCGTCTCACGGCTGAGCCCGCTGCGCCCTCTCGTGGAGACACTGGATTTAGCTCTGGCATGTGCTGCAAACTGAGTATATCTGTACTGAAACACACCTTCTCCATCCGTTCAGACTCTCTGCCATGGGTTGCACGCGTTCAGTTGCTTCCTTGGCTTTCCTCTGTGGTCTTTAGCTGAGGTCGCAACCGAACTGGTTTTGCTGAAGCTGCTTCCTTCGCTGTGATGAAGATCTACAACGCTGCCTGACCGCAGCTCTGCGTTTCTCCCTCCCTTCCCACTGCTCCCCGGCAGCAGTGTTTTGGCTGTAATGCTTTGCTCGCTTCTCTCGGGTTTCTTCGGCTGGCTGCAGCTCCCACATGGGACAGCAGGGCTGTGCAGCATCACGGGAGCTTCGTCCCACCTCTCTGCCAGGCTGGTGAGCGTGGAAGAGTCGATTGTGAAGGTGAGAGAGGAGAACTCAGTGAAGTACCAGAGGACTTTCCTGGGTTGCGACATGATCAACTGGCTTGTTCAGGAGGGAGAAGCGGAGAACCGAAAGGAAGCGGTGGAGCTGGGACGGGCGCTGCTGGAGCATGGGATCATTCAGCATGGTGAGCGTAGGTCTGGCTGGAGCTGGGATGGAAAGCAAAAGATGACCGTACTTGTCAAGGCTGTGCTAGGAACAAGTGCCCATTCATGTCATGCAACAAGTGCTGGTCAAGTGCCCACTTGGAGATGGCAACGGGGCCTTTTAGTTCTATGTTTGGAGCTGGTGACCTTTGAAATCGGAGTGATCTTCCACCACTCACAAAGGCTTTGAGTTGAAATCTGAGCTATTGCTCTTCAGTTCTTCAAAGCTCCCGGCCACAGGACCGGGATCCACCCCTGGGGTTGGGAGCGCTGGGTTGTGAGGATGTAATGTTCAGCTCTGCTTGGCTGGGGATCGTAAATAACCATCTGCAGGAATTCATCTTTCGACTCAGCAGGCAGGGAGTCCTCTGAGTGTTTTGGGATAGGGGCAGGTGGAGGGCTGTGACGCTATGGTGCACCCCGGGAGATGGCATCTCTTGGGGCGGTGGCCCTGCTGTTCCTCCTTCCCTGCAGGTAGCGTTCTCAAACAGTCAGAAAAATGGCAATAGAACAGAGAGGCATTAAAAGTAATTCATCTGGGTCCCTTATTATATTTGCTACATATTTTTTGCCCCTCCTCAGCCTCTCCCTCCTCCCCTGTTCTCTCCTAGTCTCCAACAGGCATCACTTCTTTGACAGTGATATCCTCTACCAATTCTGGATCAACTTTCGACGGAGGCGGCGTCTCACAGAGTTACTCAATGAGAACTCTTCTCGCGCCCTGTCCGAGAGCCCGGACAGCCCCTTCTGCCTTCGCAAGCTCAGCCCGGACCCGGGCAACACCAGCTTTCTCTCCGGTAACTGCGGATGCATTTGTGGAGGGGTGTGGATGCAGGGGAATTGTTCTTGTGAAAGCAAGAGTACGTTACCAGAGTATCCCAGAGGCAGAGGTGTTGCTCCAGCAGAGTGTAGGGTGTTCCTCCAGGCATCCTATGAAGTGACCACCCATCTGTTTGTGGTGGATGCCGTGATGCAGTTGCAGTCTCCATCACAGCTCCCCACTCCAGGGAAATAACTCAGTTTACCACCACCTCAGCTCTTGGTCGTTCTTTGAAGCTAGTTTTATTCTTTGTAAGCTCAAATGCTGTTTTCAGTGCATGCCTACCTTTCAGGTGTGGGTCAAGCTGGGTGGGGAAGTTTGTTATTATAAACTAGTCTGTTCCTTCCTTGGGTAACTGCTATTTCTTCCCCTTCCAGTCCAGACCAACAAGGAGATCAAAATTGTCTCAGCGGTTCGAAGGAGCAGCATCACTTCCCTGGCTGGAAACTCCAACTCCTACTTCAGCGCCACTCCTATGTTGGTATTCCCTCCTGTGGCTGAGTGCAACCCCAAATCAGGTCTGGGCTTCTGCATCGCCCTCTCGTTGCGTGGGATACCTCTGTTCCTTCAGGGCATGGGCTAGCTCAAGCCTCAGGTCTAAACCCATTCACTGTCGGCTTGGTGCCTTGCAGCAGGAGGGGGTCAGCCCCACCTCTGAGTCGTGATTTGAAAAGTTGTACGAGTGTTTTGAAAAACACTGAGATAAATGCAAAGATTTCGGTGTGCAGTAACTGTGGCTGGTTCAAATATTTGTTCTCCAGCCCACGGTAATCCCCAGGCTGCCTCCTTGTGCACTTTACTGTATAAAACCCTTGATTCTGATAGGATCTGTCACCTTCTGCTCTAGTGTTAAAGAGACCTGTCACCAACGAAGAGCTCCTGTCCCCTGGGGCCCCTTACATCAAGAGGACGCTAACTGTAAGTGACCATTGCAAATGGTATTGCTAACCCAACGGTACCGAGATCTCTGACTGCTCCTCGATGGCTTTCTGTCTGCTGCTCTGACCTCTGTACGTTGAAGCTTTGATTGCACGTCACATCATCACGGCTCTTTCTTGCTGAGTCTCAATGGATCAATGTCTGCAGATCTTCTTGTGGGTGAAAATGTGCCCAGCCTCTGCTTTAGTTTAATGTATATTAAAGAGGTAGATCAGGAAAGAGAATGTTTACTGGATGGAAAAACTCCCATTTATGTTTCATCCAGCTGCATACAAACTGTAGAGTCAGTCAAGTCTTGTGACAGTTGAGGCTTTGACACTCATTCCCCGTCACACAGATATCATCTTTATGCACGGCTTTATGCATCTTTCAGGTTCCTGCCGCAGACCAGATGGCTTGATAGGGTCCATCAGCACCTGATGGAGCAGGACTGAATGGGGAGCATCTGAGGGCCACTCTTGCCTTTCTTATGACGGGCTTTTTTCACGGATTTTTCACGGACAAAATAAACACACTGCAAAATCTCCAGGATGCTGCAGACTACCTGGGGTTTGGCTTTTTGCTTTTCTAATTATTTCTAAAGCTGTAGGACCAGTCAAGGCAGGGCTGGTGGGTGCTGGGCGTGAATGTTGCAAGACAATTCCTGCCCTGCAGATCCTATCGTGTTTGTTTATTTTTGTGTAGAACTTCCCAGCCCTTTCCTGCCTGCTTTTGCAAGGGGGAATCTCTGGGCGGCCAGTTTAGGAAGCGTGAGGGCTGTCTTGCCATACTGGTTTGACACAAGTGGGGTTACAGAGGAGCTGTGGATCAGGCTCCCAAATTAACCGTGCTGTAGGAATTGGTGGGAAGGAGCAAGAAAAATAAAGCTGGTGATTAGTGTGGCATGTATGAGAACGTGCCGTTCATTCTCCTCCTGAGTGCTCTTGCCCTGCCCTTCAACTCTGCCAGCCCGGGACTTTCATGGCTCATTTCCCTCTGCTGAGCTGTGCAGTTGCTGTTATTTGTTTATATGGGTAATATGCAGCCCTTTGGGAATTCCTTTTCTCTTTTAGTTACATCAGGTGGCCACAGTATTGCAGTAAAACTGCTCTGTCAGACAGAGATCAGAGCGGGAAGAGTAGCTACTTCCACCCTGGAAATGCTCTCCTGTGCCAAGGAAAAGGCACCGAGTGCGTGCTCTGGAAATGTTCTCAACGTGCTCTTGGTGCATGCCTTGCACTGCTACTTCATGCTGCCTGTGCTTCACTCTTCTTCACTTGCTGGCAGGGAATATTAATCAGAAAGCAGCTTTGCAGAGAGCAATTAATCTGGGGTTCTTCATCTTACTTGGTGCGTAGCCCAGGAATATTCCATTGTGCTCTCCTGAAACTCGATAGTGTCGAAAGAAATTCAGAGGATTCAGTGTTTTGTAAAAAAATGTGTATTTTACTCAAATGTAGCAAGACAGTGAACACAGCAAGGAGGGGTGTTAACTACACCTGCAGGCAGAGAAATAAGCAGCCCAGAAGGACAAAGCCTCTGGCATACTGGATTTGCAGGTGGTGCCTGTTCAAAAACCCTTCACAAACCCAGTGTGGAAACAAGGACGTTCTCTGAGACACTAGCACAGGTGAATGAAAAGATCCACCAGAATCAAAGCAGAAAGACAGAGAGACTCTTCTTGAAACCAATATTCCCAAGAAGAATTCATCCCCAGCTGCCATGCAGCCTGCTGTAGGTGACCCTGCTTCGGCAGGAGGGTTGGACTAGATGACCCACAGAGGTCCCTTCCAACCCCGACCTTTCTGTGATTCTGTGATTCTGTGATTCTCCCCCTTTATGCTGGGAGCTGTTGGACATTTGTACCTGCAGAGATATGGAAATCTCCCCAGTGCCCAAGGATGTTCTCCTCCCGCCTTGAAGGCTGAGAAAGAACTGTGGGGTGACACGGACTATTGCTAACGTAAGTGGAAGCAGAGCAGAAAGGTCTTTTTGTCCCACTGGTGGTCAGAGGAGCATTGAGGCAAACTCTTCCTTTCTCTCCCAGGTATGACAGAGATTAGGATCATGAGCAGAGCTCTCCACATCAGTAGGAACTGTTGCATCTCCTCTATCCAGCCCATTCCGTGGTTTTTGAAGCCCTTTTGTTCTGCTTGTAGATTGTGGGGGATGCAGTGGGATGGGGGTTTGTGGTCCGAGGAGGAAGACCTTGCCACATCCAGGCAGTGGACCCAGGAGGACCTGCTGCTGCAGCGGGGATGAAGGTAATTCTTGCTTGTGGTGACTTAACAAGAGGCAAGACTTACGTCCTGCTTGAGCTTCTCAGGCTGAACACATCCTCTGTGATAATCCCACCTCCTGCGGAGGAGATCAGTCCAACCGAGTTGGCACATGGAGCTCTGGCAGTGCTGGGAGAGGCGGAGGGGAGGATGCTCTCTGCAGGTAAAGTGCACTGCGTGCGGCTGCACAGCGGTGGACTTGCATTTTGCCAGGGCACCACAGGGGCTGTGGGCAGCTAAAATTGAAAAAAAACCTGTCAAAACTAAGCTGTCCCTGTGGTAGACTTTGGAGATGTTGAAACTCTGAGTCACTAAAAACACAGCAGAGAATTCCCAGTTCAGCTCCAGTAACTGTATGTAACCCAAGAGAAGCAGGGAAGGAGCAGAGCTTTGTCATGAATCACCCGCTCTCCCAGCTCCTGAGATGTAACACATTTTGTTTTTCTCTGCTATTAACAACTTAATTCTGCATGGAACTCTTTTCCATGTGTATGCAAGCTTGATAACCTTAGGCTGATGCCTTGGTTTTTTTATCAAGCGATTTCCAGTATTTCCAGCCCAGGTGAAATGAATTTAGGTATTGAAACTCATTTTAGTCCCAAACATGTGTGGGTTTTGTGTGTAGAGTTTTAGTTGTAAGTGAAAGAAATGTAGAGTTTCAGAGCTCCCTATAAAAAAACCCCAGGAGTGAGGGTGTAATTTCTACAAGCTGATATAAGTCTGAAGTCACAGGGATATTTGAAATAATGGGATTCTTCAGAGGCGGAGTGTGACTCCTTGTTTGCTTCAGGCAGGATTGGAAGGGGATGGATGAATTTTGTTTCATTTACTCAAGAGCCCAGTTCATTTCTCCTTACCTAATCTCATTTGCTACCAATTTGCTAGATGTTAATATTGTGCCTCATTTCCATCTGTGAAATGAACCACTGCTCATAAAGGAGCCTTTTTTTTTTCTCTGTTAGCTCACAGTCTAAATCCCTTTGGTCCCTTTTTTATGACACAGTGATTGTAGCACAGTGATTATTAGTAGCTTATGGAGTGGTAATGCTTCAGGGTTTGCAGGGTTTTGCAGCAAGTTATTTGCACTGCAGGCCTCTGGCTCTAGTCAGTCACGGGCAGAAGTTGCCATGAAGACATTGGCTGAAGGTAACCTGCCCTTGCTCTCCTTACAGGTGTGCCAGTTTGTTTTCTCAGTGAATGGTATGTACGTTTTGCATCTGGACTATCAGACCATCAGCAGTCTCATCATGACAGGGCCACGCACTCTTGTGATGGAAGTCATGGAAGCCATCGAATGAGCAAAGGAGTCTCATCCCACTGCTGTTGGGGAAGGCAGAACATTCCACTAAGCAAGGGTGGACTGTGGGGAGGGACCAGGCTCGACCTTTCGCTCTGCAATGTTAGCCAGGCACTTTAATATATTTTAAAATAAAAATATTCTAGTGGACAAATCTTGGATTTTGATGGTGTTGAAGTATTTGGCTCTATCTGATCTTGAGAGGGTCTCAGCTCTTGCAGCTCCTTTCTAATGTCAGTGGGAAGAGTTCAGCACAGCATGAAACCAAGCCTTTAGGACAAGCCATTCACCCTGCCAAGTTGCAAGGCAGGTGGTACCAGCTGGTAAGCAGCAAGAAGTTTGATACCAAGCAAGAGAGCACATCTGAGCTCCCCTGAGTTGCCTGTGCAGTCTACCAAGAACACCAAGCGCTTTCCAGATGGCCCCATAAGCCGTGCCATCCACGCTGTCAAGAAAACCAGGAAATTAATACAGTGAAGTACGATTCCTTGTAAAGACAGTCAAAGGCTCCTGCTATTCTCTTGGCTTAGCCATGCTCACAGCCAGGACTGGTTGCTCTTCCCAGCTCTTTCTCGAAAAGGTGAGACTCCCATGAGTGCGCTTTTTGTGTTCCCACCTCCTAATAACGCTTAAATTCGTTAACCAGCTTCACCTCGGCGTGGAGCTAGGCAGAGGTCCCAAACGTCACAGGCCGCTGCCAAGCCAGCGATGGAAGGCAGTGGGGGAAAGGAGAGACCCTGAACAGTCTCTGCCCAAAAGGCAACGTGTCGTAGTCTGAGCTTGACTCTGGGAAGGAGCAGAAATGCGTGAAAGCCACCAAAATCCAGCTCCCGTGGGCCCTGCTGCTCCCGGGATGGCTGCGTTTGCTGGCAATGCAGAATATTCATATGCAGACTACCATGAAAGTGAACTAAATACAGAAAAAAAGGTAATAACAAGAAACTGGGGAGGTTTCTTGCTTCCCAGTTCACAGAGCACCCTGCTTGCAATGGGCCTGCAACGCTGTGCATCCAGCAGGATGATTTCCAACACTCCTGCTTGGGGCAGGTCCCTCGGTGCAGCTCTCTTGCCCACCAGCCAAGTCTTCAAAAGAACCCCAAACCCCCCACAATGGTCATTTTGATCTGTGTTTAAGTGGGAGCTGACTTTCTTGGAAAATCTGGTGTCAGCTGTGTATTAGGTGTTGTCTTGCTTGTGGCTACCTTGTTTTTCTCCCTTGGTACAACGGGATAGGTGCTCCCCCAGCGCGGGTGCAGAGGTGACAGCACTGCGTGGAGCACAGCATTCCTGGAACACGGTCCAGGCGAGACGTTTGCACTGACAATCCACGGGGGTCCTTCCAGCCCCGAAGTGAAACCAGAAAACCTCTTGAGCCATTTGTCAGTACACTCACTGTTGTTATTTCTAGCCATTCACTGCACAAGCAAGCAGCATCCGTCTGCCTTTCTGCTTTTTAAATTCTGGTTTGTGTTGCTGTTCAGCGAGGGCTTGGGTGTCTGCGATGGCCCCAGGGTTTAATCCACAGTGTTGGCCTTGAACTGAAGTCAGACAAAGCCGGGAGACGGTGGCGTTACATGGGCACCTTGGGAAAGGTAGGTTGGAAAGGAGCAACCTGAACATAAGCTTTGGAAGCAGCTCCAGATTTTTCTGACATAAGCGGAATATAATTTTAGCTCTGGATCTGAACTTTCCTGAAAGCAACGTGCAGGCGATCTCTGCTCTTTCCTTTCTCACCTCCTCCTAGTTTTAGAGTAAACTGTAGGAAATCTGAGCAATTACTAAAATCCTGTAGGAATTACAGAGGGTTAATTTGTGGCATTTATGTCTAGTGCAGCGACACCCCCCTCTCCATAGGCTACGAAACTCTCCATGGTTTTTTTTAACAAGCTCTAAGTGCTTCCTTTTGGTGTTATCCTTTGGCTAGTATATTGTGATGCTTTTAAATACTTCCTAGATTAAAAAGCAAAGTGGCAATGAGCTACCAAATGTTTGTTTATCGTGAAAAAGTATTTGCAAACTATGTGGGGTGTTTTTTTTCTATCTGACTGGACCCTTTCAAAGGTGTCTGTGTTTCCCGTGGAACGGCAACGGCGAATCTCCCGCAGCTCACTCGGTTGCAATGGGAGACTGATGCTGACAGTCCCCGGAGATGCAGCTGAAAATCTGGCCTCCATTCGTAGTGAGAAATGCCACTGTCAGTTGTTCCATTCCTGGCAAGGAGGACAAAATCTTTCTGAAAAAGTTCTGGCGCGGAGCTGACGGCTCTCCCAGGCACTCGGCACGCCGGAGGAGGTCAGGGCTGTATCCCACAGCTGGGAAGGCTGCCGCGCCGCCGAGCTCCAGCTCGTGATTCAGCCTCTGGCTGTGCAAAAGCTACAGATGTGCTTGATTTCCTTAAACAAATGCAATGCAATTTGCCTTCAGTGCAAATGCCGGGCTCTCAAAAATATTTAATGGGATGTGAATGGGGCCGGACTGACTTCATCCTTGGGACTCTGACAGTGGGCGGGAGCCACGACTTGTTGCTGCGCTCTAGGAAATCAGCGTGCAGCTTCCCAGACATATATTCAGCATGCAGTTAGCAAAAACACTAAAAGCTGTTTACTGTCTTTCATAGAAACAGGCTCTTGCTTTTCGTGCGTGCTTTATTTAGCCGCGCGTAGGGGCCAAGCACTCTCCGCTGCATGGTGAGAGGGAGGTGGGGGAATCGCTGTCCCTCTCCCCCTGCTCTCCCTCCCCTTCCCCATCCTTCCTGACGTCTGGGAATTGAAATCTCTGATCACGCCGAAGAGAATCTGCTTCTCCCACCATCGAAGAATGTAGCTGGATTCGTCCCACCTCCCGGCTGACTCCAGGGAAGGCTGCGCAGCTCCAGAGGTCTGAGGCTCGTTCCCCTTTGGGGCTCGGTTCGCCGGGATGCTGAGGGGGGGCTGTGTTGTTTTGGGGCGTGCGTGGGCATCGGCGGAGCAGGGAACTTCTGCAGGGTTTTACTCTCCGGGAAACTTGGAGCTGGTGCAGCTCAGCTCGGGGCAGCGCTGCCGATGCTGCATGGGGGTGGAAGGTCTCACTCTCTTATGGTGAGGTAGCTTAAAGACTCACATTCGCTGCAGGTCAGGTCTAAATATTGCCAGGACTGCTTTAGCAATTCTTGCAGAGAGATGGCTGTGAGAAATGCACTTGGTGTGTTGGCTTGGTTTTTTCCCTTCTCTTTTGTGGTTAATAACATAAAACCTGAGGGAAATTGCTGCCATAAAGAGCAATGCTTGGAAAGGTTTGTTAGCAATAGCGGTTGTCTGGGTGGATTTTTCCCACCTGGAGGTGTGGTGTGGGTCTGTATCAAGCTGATGTTACCACAGCTGCCCGGCTGCAGGGAGCTGCAAAATCTTAGCCTGGAGGTGAAACTTGTGCCTTGCTTTTTTGAGACTGGTGCTGGGATAATTGCGACTTCTTACTCAACAGTGGGACTGAAATACAGGAGGTTTCCAGGAGAGAACAGAAAGGGTTTGATGAATGTGATTTTTTCAGTCCAGTTTAGGTCCTTTACCTAGCAAAGCACTGGGACAGGTGTGGTGCCTGCAGCTGGCTGCCCCAGGCAGGTCGCCGGTCTCTTCTGCAGGGCTGTCCCTGCCAGAGACTCTCTGCAGAGACAGTGGTGCCCTCCGGGATGAGGAATGGTGGAAATGTCCCCAAACTGTGGCTGTGGAGGGTGGAAATAATTCACAGAGCCCCCAAACCCCCAGTTTTAATTGTGCTGATTTACATGTGGCAGGGATTTTTTGCATGGATTTTTTTTTCTTTAAAGCAACTGCTTATACAATTTGCTGAATGAATAAGGGGATCTCTGACTGTGTTAACCTCCAAATCCCCTCTGAGCACACAGCTGGGGCAGGCAGGAAGTGGGGGGGGGTGTCCCCACGCCCATTTTCCAGGCCCTGGAAATGCCACAGGCTCCATGTGTTGCTGTCTCCAAATTCCTTCCCTGGGTAGTAACGGGAGGAAGGCATCGGCGTGCCGGAGGCTGCCTGCCCACCAGCAGACGGGTGTCATAGAATCCTAGAATCATTAAGGTTGGAAATGACCTCCGAGATCATCAAGTCCAACCGTCAACCCAACACCCCCATGCCTGCTGAACCATGTCCTGAAGTGCCATGGGGACTCCACCACTGCCCTGGGCAGCCTGTCACTGTGGTCTCCTCCATCCCAGGTCCACAACTCAGCCTGGCTGGCTGGTGACACCGGTGAAGGCAGAAATGGCTGGGAAGGGACCATGGAGACCCAGAGAGGGCTTGGGGTCCAGCAGGTAACCTGCGGAGAGGGAGCTCTGCAGGGTGGGGAACAGAGAGCTCCTCCAGCCATCTGTCTTCCACCATTTCACACAGCTGCAGTCGTTATTCCTGCTTTACAGGCAGCAAAATGAAAGTTGGCGAAGAGGCAAAATAACAACGGGTTTGCCTCTGCGCTGGGAAGAAGAGGTGAAGTCCCTGCTCCTTGCTTTAGGTGCAGCAAAGATCCACACCCTGGGGACTCACCGGGTCCAGCCTGAGTTAATACTGAACTCATCCTTACTGACACACCAGGGTGAAGCTCCTGGCTGGATCTGTCCCTGCAGTAAGCCCGGTGCTGTGCACGCTGGAGAAGCTTGAGTGTTTATTAAACTGGACTTTGGATCCCATGTAATCCTGGCTAACACGAGAAGATCACAGAATGCCAGCATGGTCGGGGCTGGAAGGGACCTCTGTGGGTCACCCAGTCCAACCCCCTGCCAAAGCAGGGTCACCCAGAGCAGGCTGCACAGCACCGCGTCCAGGTGGGTCTGGAATATCTCCAGAGAAGGAGACTCCACAACCACAACCCAGAGCTTTTGCCAGAGTTTGGCATCCCGTTTGCCAGCAGAGCCATGGGGAAGTGGCAAGGAAATCGGGAGCGGTTTGGTGGCATTGTGAAATGGCACACACGAACTTCTGATTCAGGGAATTTTTCAAAAATGCGGGCTTCTTGCTGTTGTTTGGCACATGCACCTCTGCAGCTAGGGCAGGCTTTGCTTTTCTTGAGGTGACAGTCACATTCCTGCAACCCACCTGCAAAATGTTCACTGTTTTGTGTAAGCAATTACTTCATTTCATTAGCTAGGGAAAAAAAGCAAGTGTTTCCCACGGCTAAGGGCTTTAGTTACACGGCAGTTTCTTCATATAACCTCATCTATAATTTAAAAAAAAAAAACCACAGACTGAGTAGAGTGGTTAACATCTCCTTGTTATAACTTGCACATTTTCCCATTCATTCTTTCAGTAATTTAGAACTGATTTAGACCCCAGGAGATCATGGCTGGGTCACTCACGTGCATATTTATTTTTCCTTTAAATCACTAGAAAGCTGACGTATTTGAGGGGAAATAGGCATTTGCCAGGAGCCTCGAAATACCTGTCCGTCAATATGAATAGAAGTGAAATGTCGCTGCAGATGGCAGCGGGGGAAACTTGTGTGTGGTCTGGTTCTGCCAAAAGCAATAAGGCTGACACGTGGAGTGCAAAGGCGACAGATGCCAAGGATGCGTTGGAAAAGGCCAACAGCATCCATTTTAAACCTGGTATCTAGCCACTGAGACAAGGGGGAGGCACTGTTTCCAACAGGGTGGTTTTCTGCTGACCTAACATTTCTGACCCAAACTGAACAAAACTGAAATCCAGGCCAGCAAAGATAACTGAAGGTTCTCGAGGTCCGTGGGCTGTAGGCTGGCTGTCCTTCACCAGCCGGCTCTGACAATGCTGTAGAGGTTGCTGCGAAGTCAAACTGATCCTCTGCCATGATGAAGTCTGTAACTGCATCTGTTTTCATTCTGCTCAGGTGAACAAGTTAAAACAAGATGATCCCAACAAGTCCTGAACGTAACTTCCTGGGAACTCCACTGCGAAATAAGAAATAAAACCCTTGTTTCTAAACTTTTGACATATAAACTCATCTGGGTCTGTCCCTCCTGCTGCATAGCTGCTTTACTGCAGCAACTGCAGGGTCAGGAAATCTGTGGTGCGAGGACCTTTTCCCCCTGTGATCAGCGCGTGTGTTGCAGGGACATGAGAAAGGTTCTGTGTGCTTCTATACCTATATTGATTTTAGTCATGATAAGTGGAAATAATTACCTTGTGTTATTTAAAACAGAATTTGTTCTGGAATCTATGTCTGTCAGTGATTTGGTCAATGCTGCTTATTGCCATGATCCGAGCAGGACCCAGCACCTACTGTACTGCTGGCGAGATCATCCTGCCAAGGGAGGCTCCTACCATCTGCAGAACCAAGCAGGCTGAAAGGAGTACTAGGGTAATGCCCACTCCCCATCAGGTTTATCAACTCCATTTAGTAGTGGTACAAGGCATTGGACAGCTGTATTGCAGAGACCAAGAATATAAAATAATATATAAGAACTGCAGGATAATTCCTAGGTGCTTTTCCATCCACCTTTTCAGCGCTGTCAGTGATGCACAGAGCTGTAGATCTCAGTTTGTGGTCCCTTAACTGAGGACTGCAAATCTGGGTTTTGACATGGTGAAATGTAACTTTTACTTCTCCTTCCTGATGTTTGCCCTCTTGTAGGTCCCGGTCACCATGCTGATTCGCACTTGTTTCTTTTTTGCCTGCCTGCCTGCGGTGAGCCACGTCTGGGGACGAGTGGGTCAAGGTAAGGAGCCCGCCTGCTCTTGCGTGGGGCAGGTCCCTACGGTTTGGCTGTTGTCTGGGTTCACCCAGCCCTTGCCTGAGCCCTTCCCATTGGCAGTGACACTGCACGTGAGGAACATTCCCGGTCACAGGCAGGATTTCAGGGGGCTGCTGTGCTCTGGTGTCTGTTGGTGAAGCTCCAAACATCCTGTTCCCACACACGAAGAGCAACGGGGGATGAAGGGACCCATCTGGGGAGAGCATCTCGATCCCTCCCCACCCTGCAAAGCCTCTCCTCACTGGCAGCAGTTCAGCACGCCACTCCCTCTCACCAGGGATGCATTTCAGCCTGTGTAAGCAATAAAGGGTGCTTATGTGATCTGCAAATGGAGGCTGAGAAATAGGAAGAAAAAGCTGTGTTTCATGTGTTAGTAACTGCATCTGCCCTGTGCTCTGAAGCTATTGCTTTGGATGTACATGGTGATACATGGTGCAACATCTGGATAAGAAAGCACATGAGGTGCATTCCTTCTGTAACATATAGTGTTCCTATAGTACCATAAATGATCAGAAAATACCTGTAGCACCTCACCATAGCCTTTCTGATGCTGAAGATCCACCTTTAGATTGTGTTTGAACCTTCTGTGGAAGCGATCAGCATAAAGGTTTCTAGAGAGGTGATGGCACTTCAGAGTTTGGACAGACATGTCTCCATGCTGTGTATCTTCCAGACCAGCACTGCAGTTAAGGCTGGGCTTAACTCCCTGTCAGCTGGAGAGCAAGGTTACAGCATCAAATAGCGCACATCCAACACAGGGCAGGGAAACAGTGGAGCTTTCACGGCGCTGGGGTTCATTTGCATCCAGCACATAATGGCGCTTTAGAGGATGCTGTCCTTTCTGATCTGTCTGGGGACATTCTTGCCTTTTTAGTTTCTGGGCTCCTAGAGTGATGGCCGAGGAGCTGGACCACGCTTGGCTGAAAGAAGACAGCTCCATGTTTAATCTAACTATGAATTCCCCTCATTGTTCCACGATCTTTTACCATTTCTCCTAGGCATGATTCTGGGATTTGGTTTTACCCCTCATCCCTCATCCCCATGTTTTCTTTCTTCCCCTTCAGATTTGCCTGGGGTGAGATGTGAATCTGAGCTTTGTTTCCCCAAAATAGTTGTCTGCTTGTTGGGCAGCCTGCAGGAAGTCTCCCCAAGGAAAGGTTAAGGCACAGATGTCGGGCTGAGACAAGCATGTCCTCACTGTCAGCCCTCACGGCTTTCCTGGGCTGTGACTTCATGGCAGAGATGTCAGGAGACGTCTGGACATCGTGCAAGACCAGACTAGGGACTTGAGGAGTCCTGCGAGGCACAGTTTGACAGCGCTGAGGGACACTGCAGGTCACCCTAAGCTTTTTTTAGGAGTAATGGTAAAGGGAAAGAGATTGGTAACAACTGCAAATGAGGGAGGCATTTGAGTGCAGATGCTTACAGTGCGCAGGCAAGGGATGCTGGAAAGGCAGCTGTAGGTACAGCATCAGGAAGGAGGGGACATCCATCTGCTGAGTTGCCATCCTATATCCAGTCAAGTGGAAAAGTTTCATATGGTGCCCTTTGTATGAGAGTACAGCTATGTTTTACGAAGGAATCACTCATCTTTTTACCTCCTTGTCTGATATTATTTTTTTCCTCATGATTTGTCCTTTAGTTTGCTGCTCCCTGCAGCAAACCGATACAAGCTGGTGCCCATGAGTTATGGTTCTGCCAGCAACAGTTATTTACACTTTATCAGGTTTTATTTCTTTTTTTTTTTTTCTTTTTTTTTTCTATCCCAGCTAGTCCTTGGAGCTGCCTCTGAAATGATCTTTCTGCAGAAGTATGGGGTCCATCACCTGGGAGTTTCTGTATGTCTCAGTAGCCCAAGCCTATTGAGGAGCCTTGCTGAGCCCTTTTATCTGTTTCCTGCCCTCCCATTTCAGATGTTTGCACTAAACACACTGGATGAAGCAGAACATCCTGCACGAAAGCTCCTGTGAGAGCCCTCCAAGATGTGAGGGGTGCAGAGAAAGCCCTCAGCTCTATGGCAGACCATTTTCCCTGTTTGCAGCAGTGTTTACTGGGGTCTCACTTGAGCACCTGAGGAACTCTGCTCTGCGTAGGGTGGAGGCTGCAGATTCCCAGTGACTCGTGTCAGGTTTCCTGGCGGCGGTGCGGGAGTTGCCGTGCGGCGTCAGGGGGTGTGGAGGACTTGCATGGGATGGTGAAGGTTTCCTCTGCACTGCAACTGTCCCCGTGTCCATAGAGGAGACGGCATACGTGGTGTTTCATGGGTGCATATACAGAGGGAGCAATTCCATCCATAACAGCACGGACACGTCTCCTCCTCCCCAGGGTCAGGCCGGCTGAAACTCACTGTCCTTGCAGAAGACAGGCTCCAAATGAAATGGAAAGAGACCGAGGGGAACATCAACGGCTACAAAGTTCGGGTAAAGCCCATGGCAGGTATGTGCTAACGCCTTGAATGTCAGACGCAGCAGAGATTTGTGGTGGACTTAAATAAGAGTGTTATTTAAACCTTTAGGGGATAGCGGTAAGGCAGAGGGAATGATCCACTGGTTGTTCTGGTTTTAAGCGTTGATTATCTAGATCAAAACTTTCTACCAGTCTGTACAAACCGTATGGACAGGAGCCCTTCTGGCCACCATGAGAGCAGTCCGTAGTGCCATGTCAGGGCAGGCACAGTCCCTCTATCAGTCACAAGTGGGAGATGAAATTCATCCCTCTTCATCCTAGGGGAAAGCCTTAGCCAGAAAGTGTTGATCTTTGGGACTGTGTGAGAAAAAAGATGAAGAAAGATTCATGGTCTGGTTCTTCTGTAGGAGCTCCCAGCTCTCTCCCCACCTGCAGGGACACAAGACGGGAAGTCCTTGATCCTGTGTGTGGAGGGGCTCAGCCCCCTGGCTCCCTGTCCCTGCCAAGCTCCAGCTCTCCCCAACTTCGGATGCTGAACCTGGTTCATGATGGAAGGACAAAAAGTCCCTTGGCAGGGAGCAACGTTTGGAGGCAACCTTAGTCTTAGCTGGTGTTTGGTTTTCAGTCACTGCTGCTCTCCAAGGGAGCTGCCAGGCCAGAGTGCGTGCAGCAGAGCTCTTGTGATCATCCACCCGCTTTTAGCTCAGCCCCCACCTGTTTCCCAAGCTGGATCAAGAGGTTTCTCATTCCTTCCCTGCCCTGCTCCTCCCCAGGCTTCAGTACATCTGAGAGCGAGGATCATCCCCAGCATCCCGGGAATGCAGGGAATCCCCATCGAGCTCCCGGCACATGCCTGAGGCTTTCCCTCTTCGTGGGCTGGGGAGCTCTGTTTCTAGCCCTAGGCAGGAGCACAGGGATGTCGGGGTCAGAAATGCATCCATCTCCATAATTTAAATCTGGTAGACCTTCGTTAATTAGAAGTTTTTAGGCAGCTAGTTTGCCTCTCCCCGTTTGTTTTGCGATGTCGTTGGAGAGACATTGGGCTTGCAGAGACAGCACACCGAGAGTGGCTGGGGTGAGTAAGATGAGTCCCAAGTGTCAGTGATGACCTTCAAAAACAGCAAGCCACTTTGTCACGTATGACCTCCAGCACATAAATTCGTTGGATGTTTTCGTAAGCAGGATTTACTAGCAATTGCCCAGTCTTTGCCTTCTGCAGACAAGCTTTTCACTCAGCAACTCCTTCAGAAGTTGGTGAGAGTTGCACTACTGCTGGATGGAAACTGGTTTTCCATTTTGGGTATGTATCAGGGATTTAAAAAAAAACCCCAAACATTCTCTACTCTGAATTGGGAAAAAGGGTAAAAATCAGAAATGCACTAAATGAAAAAAGAAATGGGAGTTGACTGAGGTCCCTAGGCAGACATTCCCTGCATTTCAGTGGTGATTTTGCTACTGTCAGCTTAACTTTAAGCTCTAACAGGCTCTGAACTGTGTCTTCATCCCACCTCAGGGGACTCGGAGCAAGAAGTCATGCTGAAAACCAAGACTCCCAAAGCCACAGTGGGGGGGCTGAGCCCTACCAAGGAATACACGCTGCAGGTCTACGTGCTTAACGGCTCCCAGGAAGCCCTGTTTGCCAAGAGGAAATTTGTGAGTAAGTAGAATGCTACATTTTACCATTCAGAATGCTCCTGAGGCTCTTGGAGATGTGGCTCCTAGGAGCTCGTCCTCCAGAATCTGCCCTGTAGACTATGCCACAGTCGCAGAGTCTGCTACTATTTTGGTTGGAAGGTTAGGAGGAGGGATGGTGAAGACCCAGGAGGTGAAGGATGGACTGTGACTCACAGACTCTCTTTCCCTGTTTTTGGTCTTCCTACAGTAGAAGAGCTAAAAAATGCATCCCAGACTAGAAATAACCGGAGAAACTCAGGTGCTGCATCAGGAAAGAATCTCACCTCTTCAGGGAGCTCGGCAGCTGAGCACAGTGGGGTGGCAGAGGCCACCCCACCAACCCTGAACACCGTCTTGACACAGCCAGGTGGGTGCACAGCTGTCCCTAAACCCATTCCCACCCTCTCCCTGCAGCTTCTTCTTCATCAGGGAAATTCTTTCAGGGAGATGTGCTACCCCAGTCTCATCACTTGTGTGCATCTCTGAACTACAAGGACACAGCAAGCAACCCAAAAATACTTGCCCCTCATGCCAGCCAAACTGTCCAGCCTAGCAAAGCACGTCCAAGTGTTCCTGGGGCTCACAGGTGTTCAAGTTAAGCAGATACAGTCAAACCCTTCAAGTGAGAGCAAATCCTTTGAGAAAAGCTGCTCCCAAACCACTGGGGCTAATGATGCCTGATCTCCTAGGCTGCAGACGGTCTACAAGCAGGTGTGAGCTCTCCCCTGTGGCTGAGGACTGCATATAACCACATAGATTCTCATGTGTCTTACTGCAAGGTTTGCATGGATTCAAAAAAGCATTTATACGTGTCGATGGAAGAGAGATCCATCAGGGCCATTATACAAAAATACTGGCACTAACACGGGATGTTTCCGAGTCGGAGATTGCTGAGGTCTGGAGAGTACACTGGGTATCAGGTGCCATAGTCTGTATTCCCTGGTTTGTGTTTTGTAAACATTCATTATTTTTCATCGTCAAAACTAATGGGAAGGACAAATATTTGGTGTGATCCATTACAGACGTTAATAATAACTCAGGACCCTACCTGCAGCCCTTGCAGAGGGGCATGAACGAAGATGATCTTCTCTATAAAACTACCTATTTACAAAAGGTTGTAGGACTTTTATCCTCTCTGGGCCCCCTACACCTCTGCCAAATGTGGCTGAAACCGGCTGACAACTGCAGCGGATTGCGTGGGGGTAACACAGCTAGGGACAATTTTTTTTTTCTCTTTGGAGCACAGCAAAGGACAGAGCTGAAAGGAAAAGGCAGAAGGGGACTCAGTCAAAGGGCTCGGGAGACACCACAAGAAATCAGCCCAGTGTGACAGAAGCAACCCCAACAACCACCAGATCATCCCAGCGCACTCCTGCAAACTCAGAGCGAGAGTATCTAGGGAAAGAAAAACCCACAAAGGAGTCACTGAGGCGAGGTGAGAGGGGTTTCAAATGTGTCTTGCTCCTTCTCCCCACTGTTTTCCCTAAAGCTCGTTGAATACAAGCCTTCCACCCCACTCTCTGTCACCAAGACTTTCCAGAGTACAAATGCTGCTGATCCAGCTTTTAATTGCTAGCTCATGCTTTGGGGAACTGTCAGGAATCACTGCAGAAGTTTGGAGTCCTGCAGGACATCACAGACTTTAAGGCAAACTAGAGCTAGGCCAAAAATTCCTTCCAGATGGTTTAATTTATTGATCTGCCACTACTCTCTCTATTCATGCTGTCAACTCCCCCTACTTCTGAAAGATCCATGTAAGAGTTTGTATTGTTCAACAGAGTCCCTAGCCATGGACCTTCCCAAGCCTTCAGAAGGGGAGGACAGCATCAGTAGTGTTTGTTATCCAACCTGCTCCACCTCCTGGGCTTGTTCTTCATGTTTCTTGGACAACTGATCCCTGATGATCCTTCAGATTCGTCAGTTGAGACTATGGCAGGGCAGATGGCTCACGGCACTGTTGAAGTGGTGGGAATGGGATTGGCCACAGCATCCTCATTTGGTCCCCTGAGACCAGTAGGAATCCATGGCTGTGAAAAGAGATAGGAGAGTAACCTCTTTGCAGCCCACTGAATCTTGATGGGATCATCTACTTCCCTCCACCAAAGATGGAAAATCCCCCACCTGAAAAATATTCGGAGAAGGTGCATTCGATCAGCAACATGCCCTATCTTATCCTCTGTTAAGCTGCAGGCCTGGGGTGGGGAGAAAGGCAGGGCTCGAGTATCTGTGATGCCAGCAGGTTTTAACGGAGAGATTGGATTTAATATAGAGCCATGAAATAATTATAGCCCACAGGGGATCCCGTGATGGAATGGAATTAAGCGACCGCCTGCAATTCTTGGAGACTGAGGCTAGATAAAAGGGAAGCGCTGGGCTGGGGCTGAGATGTAATGAAGCTGACAGCTTGCAGAGAGCAGTGCTTGGGTTAGGCACACACTTCCTGGCGGCTTTAACCCATTCTTGGCAGAAATGCGGCTGCGGACTGCGCAATTTCTTGGTACTGAGATGCGTTACCCTAGCCACATGGTTTTCCCAAGATGCTGGGATGCATCGGGCTGGCAGGTGGTCCAATCCACCATCCAGACAAGCCCTTACACTGCAGATTTTCTTTTTATCTTAAAACTGACATAGTTTTCCCTTCTTTACAATTGCTTCTCTGAATACCAAACCTTATACCCTCTAGGTTCCCAGTTTCAGTGTGACACAGCTGCAATGACTGATATCGTCCTGCTTGTGGATGGATCTTGGAGCATCGGACGCAACAACTTCAAGCTCATTAAGGAGTTTCTGAGCAATTTGATTTCCCCATTTAGTATTGCCCAAGACAAGATAAGAGTAGGTAGGACACTTTCCTGTTTCCTGACCTTGGGAAGCCCGTGTTTGAAGGAGCCTTGGTGTCAGCTCCTGTGGCTATGTGCTCCTCTGAGGAGCTTTTATTTTAGGGTGGGGTCCTGCTTGCTGCTCTTGACAGCTTTTCCCATCTGGCAGCAAGCTCTGGCCTCTAGTGGCTGTGAGCAATAGCTGCACAGTGAACAGAAGCGATGTCTTCTGGGCAGCACAAGGTTGGGCATTGATGCTGAGACGCTTTTGGGAGTTGCTGCCTGCCTCCAGCAAGGTGCTCGGCCTCCACAGCACTGCACAGACAGATGTGGAGGCAATGCCGCACTGGAGCTGCCTTGAGTTCAGCTAAGAACAGTGCTGCTTCCAGTTCTGAGTGTTACTGCCATTGGCCGGGCTGTACATGAAATAGGACGGCGTAAAGCCTTCCCAGTCCTTGCAGCCAACTAGCCTGACCCTGATTAACATTAAGACCTTCTCAGATGCTGCAGAGTGTCACCATAGGGATAAGAACCACTGTACCTGGTGGGGTCTGAGGCATCACCTTGCTGCCTGCATGACAAGGACCACGCAGAGGAGGGGAGCTGGAAACCAAATCTGCTCACCTCCACTCCCTTCCATTATTTTGTGTCATCCTCCCGTGGAAACCCTGACACCGCCTCCCCAAAGCGGGTCTCCTCTTGCAGCCTACCTTGGCTTGTAGGACGCCGATAGCTCTTGCCTTCCCCAGGGCTGTCCCAGTACAGCAGCGATCCCCGCACGGAGTGGGATCTGAGCACTTACTCTACGAGGGACCAGGTGCTGGAAGCCGTCAGAAATGTGCGGTACAAGGGCGGCAACACCTTTACAGGTAACTCCAAACTCCACCTCGCATGTCTCTGCTAAATGATCTGTGCAGCTGCAGTGGAGGAAGCTGTTCCCATGGGATGACCTCCATGGGATGACCTCCATGGGAACCAAAGCCACTGGGGGCAGAGAAAAGGGTAAAGATGGGGGGTTTGTCTGCAAGGCTGTACCACACCATCTGTCTCTGCTCCTCCCCAGGTCTTGCGCTGACCCACGTCCTGGAACAGAATTTGAAACCAGACGCTGGTGCCCGGCTGGAGGCTGAGAAGTTGGTAATCCTTCTGACTGATGGAAAATCCCAGGATGATGCCAACCTGGCTGCTCAGACACTGAAAAACCTGGGCATCGAGATCTTTGCCATTGGTAAGATCACAGTCATTGATAAGCTGTAGGACAAAGCCAACCTACTTTTGATCTTCTTCGAATTGAACGTTATGTTCCCTCAAATTTGAGAGGAGCATCCTGACACTTTAAAACTAAGGTAATGGGTAAGACCTCATTACATTGTGGCTAAGATGAAAATTAACTCCTTTATTCAGCACAGGCGGTGTCTTCAACGGGGATTTTGTTAGTTTAGAAAACCCACTCATTCACACAAGACATTTCACACTTCCCATGCATAAAGACCTTTGCGAACCTCAGAGACCTGTGCCATGAGAACTATATTCTCAGCTGTGGAATTAGGTGAGAGAACGCTGTATTGGGGAAGGCAGGAGACCTCCTTTATAATTACTGCCTCTCACGACTTTCCATTTCTCTGAATAAGAACACTTTCTGCTCTTTGCTATCCGGCAGTAATAACTAAACATAAAATGGCCTTGAGCAGCTCTATCCTTGATGACTAAACAAGTCTGCTAGACCAATATATGGGCAATAAAGTTACATAGAAAACACCTAAAATTGCAGTCTCCAAAACTTAAAGTGCTAGTTTACATTGGGAAGACACAAGCAAGGGTTTATTGCATAGGGTTATGTAGCTAAGTGGATAGGACTGTGCTTTCTTTCATGAGCAGTTAAGCCTCAGCTGTGTGCTGTGCAGCCCAACAGCCTGACATCTGTGTACCTGAAATCACTTGGAGGTCTGTTCCTGGCTGGGGTCTTTGCCTTTCATCTCTGGTTAGTGGAAGGTCACGTTGTTTGGTCCTTAAACATCAGGACCTGAGTATTCATCTCAACAGCGCCTTGGCTGTCACTACAAGAGCAAGGGGGAAGGAGGCTAGCACAGCTGTGAAGGTAGTGGTCTTGGACATGAGAAACCAGGTGGTATCCCTGTCTGGCAATGGTACTGCTTGGGCAATGCTAGGGTGACCTTGAGCCTAGCACTGGGAGGCAAATTAAGTTGCATGCTGTGGGGCTTGGTCTGCAGAGGGTTAATGAGGATGTGGAGCAGAAGGATAGGGATGGAGGATGCTCTGTGATGGTGAAGTTATGCTTAATAAATGGTCTGCTTTCTGCTTATCCCTGACACTCTTGAAATGCAATGTGATGTTCTGATGAACAACAGACTCTCTGTGGGGATTGCTGGCACCTCATAAATATAAAATTGTTGTTTATTCATTCACTCATTCCCCCATTTATGCCAAATGCTTCTCAGGGTGAAAAAAGTCTGCCTTCCTGGTAGCAAAGCCTGAAAGTGATGAGGAGGCAGGAAAACAGAAGAAGGATTCACTAGACTGTCTCCAGGCCACAAAAGACCTTCTGAGCCCACAGAGTTGAAAACCCTTCCCAGGCTGGACTGGGGCTGTTGCTGCAGGAAAGCCCGAGGCCATTCTCAGATATGACCACCCCACTGGAATGACTGGGAGGCTCTGCTTGGAGTGCAGGATGATGGTGGATCCATTCTGCCTCTGGACAAAAAACTCAGAAGCAGGAGACAGAAGCTGTTTCTCTCTGGAGAGTTTTCTCAGTCTCGTTCTCTGCTCTGATTGCAGGGGTGAAGAATGCAGATGAGGCAGAGCTGAAGCAGGTGGCCTCGGAGCCGCTGGACCTCACTGTGTACAACGTGCTGGATTTCCCACTGCTGAGCTCTCTGGTTGGCAGGCTCACCCGGGTCCTGTGCACCAGGATCAAAGAGAAGAGCAACAAGGAAAATGCAGGTGAAGTGAAACCTCCTCAGTGAAGGCTGAGCTGCTTTCTGCTCACCATCCACCTTTCTTGCCATCGGGATTGTCCCTTTCTGATATCTTTCCCTCCATGAGCTCCACCACCCTGTCAGCATCACCTAACTCTTCTCCTCCAGTGCTGATCTTGCTCAACCCTCTTGCTGCCTGACAATGGTCCTTGCCACTTCAATGTGTTGGCCAATTTGTCCTGTGATCGTTGTCTTCTACGAGACCCTCTGGATGCAGTTCTTCCACTCTCACTCTACCGCAGACTCCGTGCTGTCTCTAACAAGTCACAGAGAGACATTAACTGTAGATGCATTCTGATGCTCTTGGTTTAGTTATCTGCTTTTGGCTGGTGAGCCAACACAGGCAACAGCAATTCCTACCAGAAGTTTGGATAACTCTTGGTGGATATAATCACCTAATGACAATAACTACCATTGTAGGGAAGAAGGGACTTCCCTCTTCCACTGTCATACAGTGTGATAAATGTGTTGTAACCATCTCTTTTTCTGAGTTTCTTCCAAATAAGAGGAGGTAGAAAAAGCAAAAGAGTTAATTAGAGAATAAATATTAGGGAGAGCCTATGGAGGAAATGTGAAGGTAGGAAGAGGAGATGATAAAACGTCTAAACACTTTTTTTTCTCCACACTTTATTTTAAATGATGGATCTCCAAGGCTTTTTCAAGTTAAAACCAAACAGCTTATTTCTTTCCTTTGCTGGAGAGCAGCTTGTGTGATGAATGAGAGAGTGAAGAACCACTCCAGGTATTAGCATAGATCCTCAGGAGAGGTATCATGTACATATTTCCAGTTCTCTCTGCTCTAAGATTCGCCAAAGGAGAATGGGAAGGTCTAACTTTCAAGCATGCTTTTATTTTAATGCTCTGGAGATTCATAGAAATACACTGATTAATTGTTATTAATTTGTACTTTTTTAGTAAGATTACACATTTTTAAAAGTGCAGATTAGGCTAAAGATGAGCTGCTGAAAAAGAAACCTAAATAACTTCTGCTTATTCATTTTGACAAATTTTCATGATTGAGGAAAGCTGGGTCATCTTTTGGATACACGCAGAAATGTAGCCTTGTGTTTGAAAAAATATTCCCAGCACCCAGTAAAAAACACAGCCAGTTCTCTATGGAGTATTTATGTTCTCTGTATGCCCAGTTTTAAAATAGTTTCAAATGTTTCATAGAAATTGTTCTTGTATTTATTTCAAAGCAGTTTGGAACAGTTCATGTACTTTATAGGGAAGGAGACTGTAACTTGATTTGAAAAATGTCACTCATATTTATGAGCTGGGAAGTACATTTGGCATGAGAAGTCTGAACACAAGAAGGTAACTGTATTTTTAATTCCTAGGCAGCACTGTGGAAGATATCCCTGTGAACACGGGTCCCCAGCTGAGCCCAACTGACCTTAAAATATCCTCTGTGACCTCTAAGAGCATGCACTTGACCTGGAGTCCTCCTCTGAGACCACCAAAGAAATATCGGATTGTGTATTATCCATCTAAGGGTGGTAACCCCAAAGAGGTGAGAGACCTTCTCTGGATATCTGAGACTGCAGTATCTTCTAGATGGTGGCTGAGAATTTGAGTAGACTTGAGTAGACAAAAAGGTGAGGGTAGAGGTACAGTTCTTGTGGGACATCAGCTAAAGCCAGAGATGAAGTTAAATCCACAATGAGTGTAAATGTGATCAGCTGACAGGACAAGCAGACAGAAGAGGAAATGGGATAAATAAAATCTTGCTAGAAGTTCTGCAAGCCATGCTGATGCCAATTTTTCTCTCACGCAGTGTTATGACCTCCCTAAAACATCTCTTTTGACTCAAAGAGCACACTCAGGTACACAGAGCTGCCCAAGAATGCTTGTTTGTGACGGATAGGACTTAGAAAAGCAAATCCACATTGTTGATGTATTTCCACTGATATCAGTGAGAGAACAGTTAGAGTCTTGTGCTTGGTGTTTGCACAGATCCCAGCCTTAGAGGACAGGGATGCTCATTGCCTTTTACCTCTCTATGCTGGGGAGATGCTAGCTAGCAGAAAATTCAGAGGGCAACTGGACTTCATGTTTCTGGGCACAGATCTGCCACAAAGAAGCCACGCTTCCTAGGGAAGGCCGGTTCAGCCATTCCTTTGCTAAAGAGCTGCTAGCACCTCCCTGTCTTGACAGCCCTCCTTTGTACTTTCAGGTGGTTTTAGATGGTGCAGTCTCCTCTTTGCAGCTTTCCAATCTGACCTCCCACACGGAGTATCTGGTGTCGGTGTTTCCTATTTATGACACAGTTGTTGGGGATGGGCTGAGAGGTGTCGCCTCCACATGTAAGTCATGAGTAGAGAGAATTATGCTGATGCGTGGTTATGACAGGTGAAAAAAGCTCTGTCTTTGTGACCATCTCAGTCTGGAGCCTCATGTTTTATTTTTCCCCCTTCCTCAAGCTCAATCTGTCTACAGCTATCTCCATCTGAGGAGATCTTCAGTATTTGACCAGACAAGACACTGAGCAATCTGCTCTTTGAGCAGCAGATTGGACCAGAGGCCTTCAGGGGTCCCTTTCCACCTACGTCACTCTGCAAAGGAGACCACTGACGTGGTAGTAGCACACCAGGCTAGAAATGTCTTGCAACTCCTTGTCCCTTTTTTATCCCTGGCCTCCAAGTGAATTAAACTTATTCTCTGTAAAGTGGGTGCTCCGCTGTGTTAGATGTGGGGTAGATGTCCACCAGCTTGCAGTAGCTGTTGCAAAGCCAGGTCTCTGCTGGCATTTGAGCTGTTGCAGACCTCATACACTGAAGATATCTTTCTGCCTCGTTTTTCCCTTCAGTGCCTTTGTTGTCCCCTCGCTCCCTGCGCGTCTCTGAGCTGAGCCACAACAGTATCAGGCTGAGTTGGAAGGCAGCCCAGGGAGCCACACAGTACCTGGTGCTCTGCTCTGCGGCCCCCGATGGTGCAGAGGATTATACGATGGAGGTAGAGTTCATGAGAATAATGATAATAAAATTTTTTCTCTGTCTGGGCTGAGTTTAGTTCCAGCTCTAACCTTTGTGAATTGCTATCATGTGTTAAAACAAACAAACAAAAAAAGTCAGCATTATTGCCAGCAACATATTTCATGGAAGATTTTTTTTTTAAATGGTGTGTCTCAAAGTGGTTTATAACTGTGAGGGTTTCATGTGGGAAACTAAGGCATAGGGAGAGAACTGATTGTCTCATGGGGCCCTGGAAACCCAGACACAGCTCACATTTCTGCAGAACCAGATGATCTTTAAGGTCCCTTCCAACTCTTACCATTCTATGATTCTATAATTGCTGTCTCCTTGAGGCTGTACGTAAATGTCTTTACTGTGTTTATGTTAAAATGTTGATTGAAAATTTGTTTTGGGTGGTATTCACCGAGCTCTAAACACAGACCTACAATGCTGCATAAAAATGAAACAACGCTCAATGAATGGAAAATCCTTAAAGACATCTAAGATCCCTTTGCGATGTGTGCATTTTAGTGAGTTACCTGGAGTACCTGTAGGCTGAGAATATGAATCAAAGAAAACAAGAAGAGTGGGGGGAACATGTATTGCCTCTGACTCAGATTCTCCCCCGATGCACAGCAACATGAGCAACTGCAGGATGGTTTTCAAAACAGAGCAATTCATGCTTATACTCTGCTTTCAGTGCATAATTGTGGTTGTTTTTAAGATTCAGAACAACTGAAGAGAACAACATTTAAAATTGTATTTTAGCTTATTAGAACATTTCTGCAGTTACCTGACCTACTCACTGTAAGAGTGCAATGCTCTAAGGCTATGGGATGTCTGCAAAACCAGTGTTTAAATGTTCCCAGCCCTTTATAAATCTGTGCTGCATTGCTTGTGGACCCCTGTACATCTCCGGAGCGCTTTTCTGCAGCGAGCAGACTCGGAGGAGAGCCGTGGCCGTGCTGTTAGCGGCAGGTGGCAGCAACCCGGCTGCTATGGGCCTGCGTGCAGCAAGCAGCTCTTCTGCAAGAGCTTTCCACATGTCTGAGCAAAGTGGAACATCTTTCACATGCAACCCAACTTTCTGATCCAACCCAGAACAACAGCAGCAGCATCGTTTTTGTATAAGAGACCTGTGTGTCTGCAGACAAGGATAGGAGAAGGTGATGCTCACCTCCAACGTGCTTGGTGTCCCTTGGGAAGAGAGGCAGAACACTGACCATTGTAGAGCACCTACACAAGTGGTGAAGCCCCAAAGCGGAGAAGTCTCCTTAGTGTAACCAAAGGGACCTTGGCCTGTGTCTCTGTAAGGTCTTGCTCTGTTGAGGGCATTGGTGGGTATCCCAGAACTGAAAGGTACCCCAGAACATCTCTCTGTTGACAGGTGAAGGTGGCCCATCCTGAGGTCCTGCTGGATGGGCTGTCACCCAGCACAGAGTACTCCGTTGCAGTGTACGCAATGTATGGGGAAGAAGCGAGTGATCCAGCCAGCATCCAGGAAACCACCCGTAAGTGCTGCTGCGACGGCTTACTGAGTTGTTATTAAACACTTAAGGCAGGAGAGAGGTTTTTAATGAGGTTCTTCCCATATTGTGCAAGTGGCTGGTAAACACCCTGCCTCTTCCCTGCCTCATCTTCAGTGAATATTGGCCCCTGAGGGGATCTCTAATTACTTGGTGAGCTATGAAAAAGGAATGATTTTTCCCCTGATAAGAGAACTCCTAAAGGAGCTCTTCACAGAGGCCTTTGTTGTTTGGGGACAAAACTGGGAATTATTTGGCTGTTTACTCACCTAAAGCCCAGGCAGCCTTTCATGACATCCCAGAGACATGTATGGTAGTGGCATAAAGAGAATGTTTTCCCACATGGTGAATAAGTCCCTTAGTTCAAGGTGGGGTCACCTAAGAGCAGCAGAAGGCAACCAGTGGCATTGCTGTTGCGCAGCCTGTGAAACCTCGGAGTGCTGTCACTAACTGTTGTTGCAGTGGCCTTGAGTCCTCCCAGATACCTGAGCTTCTCTGAGCTCAGCCATGCGTCTGTTCGAGTCAGCTGGGAGGCTGCGTCTCCGGCCGTGAAAGCTCACCACGTTGCCTATGTTTCTAGCAAAGGGAGCAATGCTGGGGAGGTGAGTCCTCAAGGGGTTGGTGAAAGAAAAAGAAGCTTGGGGGGTCATGTACTGCCCTGTTCTCCTTCAGCTGCATGGCTCAAGGGGGGCTTATGGGCACTTCAGGTGCCATTGCCACCCATGAGCTAGCCCCTCCCCTAACGTCCCCATGCTCCTCTCCTAATACTCATACAACTCCTCCACTGCAGGTGGAGGCTCCTGGCACTGCAACATCCACTGTCCTGAGACCTTTGTCCTCCCTCACCCAATACTTCATCAGTGTCCGATCTACGTATGATGAAGGGGACTCCTTTCCAATTACTGGCAACGTTACCACTTGTAAGCAGGGAGTAGAAATGCTTTTGTTCCCAGTAACAAGTGAAAAAACTGGCTTGTATGTGTCTCAGCTGGGATATTTTGAAGGCGGGTCCCAGAAGCTCATGGCCAAAACCCTTGTGCAAAACCCAGATGGCTGTTGTTCTTTGGATGTGGAATATGTCCAAATGTGTTATGTTTAAAAGAAGTTGGAAGGAATAAAGAAGTGAAGGAAGAAAAAGCATGATCACTAACCTCTGCGTCCTTGAGAGCCCTCCTAGCCTTCTCCCTTTTACAATACCGGTATGATACGTGTCCTCTCCACAATAAAGATAATTCTTCTTAATTAGGGTTTTAAAAATAATTTACCCGTCTGTCCTGATGGCTGTTGTTATACGGGTCTGAAGCAGTGAAAGACAGGCTGGTCTCAGACATCTGCCTGGTTGATGTTTTGCTCCCCGACCATCTGCTTCCCACCTTGACTCTGACAAGGCGCTGTCAGTGCTTGCGCTTCAGCTCGTTTTCCTTCTCCATCCCTCAGTAAAGGTACCCCCACCGCGTGCACTGAAGGTTACCGAGCTCTCCGGGAACAGCCTCCGACTGCAGTGGGAAGCTGTCGCTGCCTCCGATGTGGTTGTCTATCAGATCAAATGGAGCACAGTCAGTGGAGAGAAGCCTCAGGAGGTAGGGACCCACGCACAGCTCCGGGGATGCTGGGTTGAATTTGTGCCTGCTTGATGGCTCTGAACTCACCTGTAAGAGTGGCATAGGGAGGTGCAAAACGGTGCAGGTTAATGCAGTCAAATTAAAACAGTTCATCACCCAGTGAAGGAGGCTATGGAATAAGACAGGGTCTGTCCTGGGTCAGGCTCTGTTCAGTGGAGTGGTCACATTGAGTGATGGAAGAGAGAGGGATAGCAGGGTTGGAGTCCTACAGACTCTGGGAATACTGCAGAAGTGTTCTGGAAAAACTCAAGGATGAAATTCAATAGGGACAAGCAGAAAGTATTAAGCTTAGGCAGGAATAATTAACTACAGGTATACAGGATGTGGAACAAACAGCTAAGAAGAAATTCGGTAGAAAAAGATCTGGGTTTGCAGAGAATCACCAGCCCACAATGTCAAGTTATTGTGGAAAAGGCAAAGATAATAGTTAAGTATTTACATCTAGAAGTGTCACCTCTAAGGCAGGTTAAGCAACTTCTGCTTTCCTCGGTGCTGGTAGGCACCGACTGCTTTTGGGATCCTGCTCTTCAAGAAGGTTGAGATCCCACTGAGAAGCACACAGAGGAGAACAACCAGAGACAGAGCTGGTGCAGGAGAGGCAGGGGTGGACCAGATGACCTCCTCCATCTCAAGCCCTTATTTTCAGTATGAGTGCAAATAGCGGTTTTAACGGTGGTTTAAATTCATGATTCTCTCACGTAGTGCTTCACATTTGGGCTGAAATAGGGATGTACCGGGGCTTCTGTCCCCAGCAGACCTAAAAGCTGGAAACTGAGCAAAGGGATTTTGTACTCCAGTCAGGTTCAGTGCCTTGTGGCAGAGCACTGCATTGTGGTACATTGTAGCTGCTGAAAATAACTGGGCAGCAACAGACGGGCATCTACTCTGCATTAGCTGGGGCTGGAATTTTGCCTTTGCTTAGACATGTGCAACCCACAACGGCAGACTTTGTCCCCAAAGCCCAATACTAACCCATTTTTGCCTACGGGCAATCTGCGAGACGGACGTTGGATGGCATGAACTAGCTTGGGGATGCCTGTGAACTCAACTGACTCATTTCTTCCCCTGCTGCAGCTCTCTGTTGCTGGAAATGTGGCGACTGCTGTCCTGCCAGGCTTGCAGAAGAATACCGACTATAAAATATCCATCTGGGCCTATTACAAAGATGGTGCTCGAAGTGACACGGTTTCTGTTCAGCACAGGACCAGTAAGTGATCAGTGCTCAGTATCCACAGCCTAGGGATAACAAACAGGGCAAAGGATGCCTCAGAACAGACCAGCAGCTCAGATATGGTCATCTCCAGCTCTGAAAACCCAAATCTGAATGTCTGAAAGTGGCTAGAGATATTTAGCCTTCCATATTATGGTGTTCTGAATTTGTCCTGAGAAAAATAAGCTGGGCAAACATAAGCAGGCTCATGCATCTTATAGGCATCTGATACCCTTGCAATGTGATTCGTGTAGAATGCATTGCTTACCTCTCCCCCCTCATTCAGCAAATGAATTGGCTTTCTGTAGGCTGTTCAGCTGAACGTGTCACTGTGCTGCCTAATGGATCTTTCTTGTTGCTAAAATATTGCCTAGCAAGGAGGGTGAGGATTTCTGCAGCTATGTCATTGCTGAGCTGTGCTTCATCTGAGGGCACTTAGAGTACGAGAGAGGAACCTGCAGGCAGACTCTGCCTGACAGCGTTATCGAAATCTGGCTTTGCACAGGCAGGATATGAGGTTAAAAAGTGGCACTCCCAGAGGTCCTCTTAATTAATATTGCCTGTACAATGGCTTTGTTGGCAGTGAATGGAATACAATCCATTCAGCTGCAGCAGTCCTCTCCTCCTCCATCTCTCAGGTCTCAACCTCCTTTGCAGAACAAACTCATTCAGGCTGGTGTGAAGCTGATGAAGCTCCGAGTAAATTGCAATCTTGGAACAAGGAGCTCAGGTTTTATTAATAATGAATAATAATAACATTTGTTTATAGAAAGCTACCTCAGGCAAGTACCTAGGAGCTGCATACTGACAAAAAAAAAAAAAAAAGCATCCTATAGGTATATAATGATAAAGGTACAATTAGAGCTGTTTAAAGGTTTGGAAAATGAATGGCTACATTTAAAGTCATGAATTACAAAATGCCAGAGGACCTCCCTCAGCCCACCGCAAATGGCATGTGAAGGTGCCCTTCCAGTCATGTTATATTTGAACAAGACAGGCCTTGCTGGTGTTGGCACCCCGATGGGACACAGAAAGCAATTTGACTTCTGCTTGTCAGCTGCTGTCCTTTTTCAGGAACAAGGATGCCTTAGGGATATCAGACTTTGCCTTGCTGCATGAAGAAAGCAAAGCACTCAAAGCAATCGGCTGTGCAGCTGGGCAGTCAGACTGGAGTCTTAGTGCCTGGGAGCTGCTGGTTGGTTTGCAGGCACCGTCAGGACAGTGCCAGAAACTTCTCAGGGCCAATATTTGCATGTGCAATCAACGTCTTTGACGGTGATTCTTTCTTTTTAATGTTTAAAGCAAGAAGTGCCTGCACAGGGGAGAAGTGGCACAGCAGAAGGGATGGATGAGGATTTCCAGGAGGCAGTGCTGATCTTGGGCAATTCAGAGGAAATATGTGGATACCAGCAAATTGAATAAGGCTTGTGCAATGGTTGTATGGGAAGGTGTGGCATTAGGCAGGACTTTGGGAAATCCTGGGGTAGGGTTAGACTTCAAACCTTTACTATTTCAATAAAAAACTACCATCTTATACTGTGCAATTATGAGTGGTTAGGATATCCAACAGGGTCAATCTACATGGTGGAGCTGGTGAATGGTAACTCATTCACCTAGAGCATGGCAATCTCTTACATTATCTGGAAAATCCCAGACCCTTGGTTCATTTTTTATGAGCCCTCTCCACCCTAATTTTCATCATAAAATTAATTTCTGGGGGCTGAAACACCATTGAAAGCTGTCTAGCTCTCCTCAGGATGGCAGGTTTTGGCAACCTGGTGAACAGCAGCGATCAGGCTGTGCTGAACAAAAACAAAAGTACATGTTAGAGGAGTTTGAGAAACCACTCTTCCTTTCATCATTGCTTTTCTCTTTTCCTCTCTCGGCAGCATCCCCTTATATAGGAATAGGTCAAGTCACGAAATATCTCTTGAAATGTCTTGGTAGAATTTGAAGAAGCACTGAAGTTTAAGGGCAGTGACTGAAGTGAAACTCAGCAGGAAGTGCTGGTAACACAAGCTCTCTCCCCATCCTTCATCCTCCCCGGAATACTTTCTTCTTTGAAGGTTAAGGGAAAAATGCCAGGTCAGAGCGATGCTCTTTGCAGGCTGGTTTTGTGAAACGGAGCCACGTTCGTCCCTCTGGGGCCAAGGTGAGAACAGCAAGTTCAGGCTATTCAGGACTGCTTGCCCTCTTGCCCCACCTGAAACCCCTATTTCAAGGCGAGGGGACCCTGCAGACACCAATCCCTCACAGACAATAGTTCGTCAGAAATTTCATCCTCTTTTATAAAAACCAAAACCATTCATCACTGTGATGTGTCACTCTGTGGGCTTGGAGACAGTGACATGGTGTAGGTCCCTTCTTCTCTTCTTATCTAGCTCAGCACTTAGCATTGAAGTTGTGATGGTGTACTTAAATATTCAGAGAGAGCAAGAGGGAGTAACAAGTACTTTTGGAGTTAAGATGTGTAGCTGGAAAACATCAGATCTACAGTCTATTAAAAAAATATTATTTATTTGAATATTTAGTTATTTACGTGGAGTGAGACCATCGCCACATAAATAACTGAGATAGATACCTTAATTTCACTCCCACCACCAGTGCCAGGTGGACTGGGCATCCTTCTAGGAGGAGGGCATCCCTCCCCACGGCTGCGCTAGCGAGGGAGGGCTGACAACCACCTCTCTCCTTTTGTGAACCTTGTCCCTCTCTGCTATTGCCTTACTTTCATACAAGCCTGAAACACAAGCAAAAACTGGGTGCCAGAGGGAGTGCTTTTGTTGTCGCAAAATGCGTGGAGCAAGTGGAATTTCTTCAATTCTTAGTCTTGATTAAGGGAAAAAAAGAAAAATTTAGGATTATTTTTCAATAATCCAGTGCCAGAAGAATGACCAGCCGGGGACTGAGAAATATTTTCAAGATCTTTATCCAGCTCCTAAATGAGCTCTTCCTAGTAGAGCAGGCATTGCAAATAAAAGGGATTGAAACATGGGGAAGAAGCTTCAACCCACGACAGCAAGGGAGAATACATGAACTGTGTAATCATTGCAGAGGAATATTTTGATGGAACGGATTCCAAGGTTTTATTCTTGTTTGAAAATGTGCCTATGATGCTGCTTAGACCCAAGAGCAAGCAGCCTGGGATTCCTCCTGTGGAGGAGCAGAGGTTCAAGAGGTAATCAAAGGCACAGATGGTGTCCTCTGTGTCAGAGATGCTGCTTTCCTCCTGGGCAGCTTCGATAGGTGACCTTTCCCCTTGCTGTCAGATCCAAGCCATCAAATTCTGCCAGACCTGGGGGCTTTCCAGAATAAACCCAACTCAGAAGACTTTCCTTAACTTTCCCTTTGTTCACTTAAACAGAGCCTCCACTTACCTCGGCTGATGGAAATAACCAATGCAGCCGGCAAAGACGCAGACGTATAGCACAGCCCTAATAATAGTGCTGTTGAAGTTACTTTACCTCCCACACTTGTATTCTTCTCCGCTTTACCTTGCGGTGATGCACAGCAACAGCCTCCAGCCTGATTCAGCTGCCTGCACACTTGGTTCAGCTTCAGTAAAAGTAAGCTGATTTTATACAGAGAGGGGAAGGAGGATCAATGAAGGTGCAAATGATCTTCATTCAGCCTGTTCTCTAAGGTCACCCCAGACTTTGCTGGGTGGGCAGAAGAACCTTACAGTTGAAACTGTGGAGTAGAGACCTCACAGCCTGGGGTGTGTGCTTGACTGTCTTTGGGGCTCACCCATAATTTTCAGTCTCTTCTGAATAAAATGCTTCGTTTTGTCTGTCCAACACTTCTGTGTCTTCACCCCAGCATGGGTTCAAGGCCAGATACATGAGCTTACGCAGAGCAAGACGCTGGTTGGAAACAAGCCCAGGAGCAGATGACCCCGTGCTCTCGAGCCCCTTGTTTGAACAGCGGATGGATTTAACTCCCTTCGCCTTTCTCTTATTAATTGTCAGCCCCTGCTCAGAGAAATCACTCCGGCAGAGCAGCCTCTGTTACCAGGTCCAGTCTGCTACACAGCAGGACCCCAGGGAAAGAAATGCATTTACATAATTAAGAATTGCTTCGCTTTGGTCTCTGGCAAACCCTTTTCTGGCTGACCGCGGCTCAGCGCGTCACCTATTTGGGATACAGCCATAGAGCACAGTGCAGGGCCAGGAAAGGGAGAGTCGCTCAGGCACTGTACATGATCCCCTCCTCGAGGCTGTGGGGGCTGGTGTGAGAAACGCTAGACAAAACTGTTGTGTGCTGGCTGCTCTGGGGTTTTTTAGAATAATTTTAAAATGATAAGAGAAAGATGGAAAGTGTTAGAAATTATCATGGATTAAATTTGAAGTGTGATCCAGGTTTAACCAGTAATCAAGATGTTTGTCCAGTGTGCCTTTGAAGAAATTCAGTTGCAGTTTGGACCTTTCTAAAGGGTGCCTTTTGGTGATTGTCCATGATATATACAAAGGAACTCTTTTCCTTGTGCTTCCAGGACTCTTTCCTCCTTCCAAGATTTTTTCCCGGGTCGTAGGATTTGAACTGCTGAACACCTGAGTTGTATCGTGTTGCGCGCGGGCAAACCTCGTCGCTCCAGGATCTCTTTTCTCTCCTGCCTGATCCCCAGGGTGATTCCTTCTGTGCTGAGCGTTGGTTCACAGCACCGCAGAGCACTGATGCATTCAGAAATGGGCTTGGCAGCAAGTGCTGCTGGCCCTGTTTATAGACATTAATGCCTGCCTTTTACGCTGTTCACTTTTAATCCCTGCCACAGATTCCCGGAGCCCACCCACCAACCTCTTCATTGACTCCGAGACCCCCACCAGCCTCCAGGTCCGCTGGACCCCTCCCGACGGCCGCATTCAGCACTACAAAATTACCTACAGCCCTGTTTCTGATGCCGGTGCTCAGCAAACAGTGAGTGTCCAGCTCCTCTGTAGGTGACAGGCACGGGACCAGAGGGTGTGGGGACAATTTCATGCCCAGGGGAACTCTGCTTACTCCAGTAGAGTTTCCCATAAGGACAGCTGGTTTGCAGTAGTACAAAACCAAACCTCTTCCCCTGACATGCTGGTGTGTTGCTTTGTAAAAAGGACCTCCAGGCTTCTTTGCGATTAAGATATTTGTGTTGATCAAAGTTGCTAATAACGCAGCTTTCTCCCCTCCCTGAACCGGGGCAGGGAATTCTCAAAGGTAAAGGGTTGAGGATAAACCTACCTCCCCTTGGACTTAGGGAGGTTAAACATTAACCTTTTAAAATCCAGATTTTCTACTCAAACCCAGACTGGTTACGGTGTTGTGAGGCACTTCTGACCCATTTGCATGGGGAGTATTGGAGTCTTTACATAGGGAAATACTCTTCCCTTGGACATGGCTGGTCTGATGGCAATGCATAGCCAGGCTTCCTCGGCTTGCTTTCACCGTTGCCTGAACTAAGCAGGGATGCAGCCCCGAGCCCTGCTGTCCCAGGACTCACCACTAGAACCCCTCCAGTAACTCTGGAGTGCGAGTAAGAGCTATAATGGGAAGCCTGCCAAAATGTTCGGCTCTTTTTCCACCCCACTGTAGATCATGGCTTCTGGCAAGAGCAGCAGCGTGACCCTGCAGTCGCTGCTGCCTGATAGAGCCTACAAGGTGATCGTTTCTGCCATCCACTACACGGGAGAAAGCGAGAGCACGTCCACAACGGGACGGACCGGTAAGTGTATCAGTCAGCATGTGTATGTTCTTCATAACCTTCCATCCATCAGCCTTGAGGCAACCTCTGTCGAGGCAGCAATGTCCTCACTTGCACTGGGCTGTGGCCAAGGCCAGGGTTTTGCTCAGCAGGGTAGACTACCAGCCTTGAAAAGGCAAAATCCTGCCTCAAATTCTGCACTCCTCCCCTGCATTATTCGTGATTCCAGAATGACCAGGAAGGGCTGGTGACCATCTGGGTCTCGAGTCAGGCATCATGGTCCTGAAAAACAGAGCTCACACATGCATTGTTTTGTGTTTCAGCTCCTGTGTTGTCGAAGTTCCCTTCAATACGAGGATTCATTCCATCTAAAGCAGAGGGTAAATCACCTCCTGTAAATTCTTGCCTTGGTTTTGTTTTTTCCGTAACAAATCACACAGTGTGGGCTCTGCAGGGCGGGCAGGCGCGGGTATGTAATTTCTTGACAGATGCCTCTGGGGACTGTCCAAGGACAGCCAGAAACCACATAACTTCTCAAAATCAGACTCACTTAGGAAAGAGACTGATAAGATTTTTAGGGCATTTCTGCACAACTTGACCAAAACAGAGCAAAGGGGATGATGACATGTTTTAAATTAAAGTTCCCTGTAAAGTCCCTTATTAAATTTAATGAGCATATGTTCTCATAGCTGATATAAAGCAAGCTATGAAAAGGATTAGTGAGAAATGTTGAATTAATGGGGTTATAAGAAAGTTAAGAAGCAAATATTAGAATACAGATATTGTGGCAGTAATGCCTTTTCCTGTCTATTTGAAAAAACCTTCAGTTTTAAAATGTGTTGAGGGAGGCCACAAAGGAAGAATGAAGCAGACTAGATGAGAAAATTTTAGTTTGTGCTCAACGAAGGACAGATCAGTCTAAGTTTTCAAGTGGCTTGTTGAGGGAATCCACAGGTGTTCAGACCACAGTGAAAAAGTCCTGTGAGCTCTCAAGCAGAAAAGGATCCTCCCATAAGGTCGATGAGTCACCTTGTAGAATTTAATACAGCTGTTTGGCTGTGATAGCTGAAAAGACAATAGGAGAAATATTAAATTCTGTATGTTTTATAAGCATACAACCCAAAGCATTCTCTGATTCTGTGGTTTTATAAAATAACCTTTCTTTAAGAAGTGGAGATGACATGTAATAATGCTGGGAAAACCACTGGACGTGCAGTGAAAGACTCAGCTATTGATAGGTAACCAAATTACTGAGAGAAAGGGGCTGACACGTTGCAGGAGCGAATGTTTATTGTGCAGTGTGTAAGTGCGTTTGTCTTGGGACTTGGGGAGAAAAACAAAAACCAAAAAGAGAACAACAAGACAGCAGGAATCCTGGGCTGGAAAGTCTAGGAAAAATCTTCAAAGCAGAAGTGCGAACTGTCAGCGTTGAGGACCCTTACCCTGACTCTGCTATGCTTTGTCTAAGCTCTGCACTTCCAGAACAAAGAGCTGTGAGCAATCCAAGTACCGTCAGCCTGGGAAGCAGGTGAGGATTGCCAGGGAGGTCAGCAAGAGGGACACTGGAGTCCGGGCGAGGTTCAGAAAGAGCTCCCTGACTGCCAAGAAAGAAAGTCAGAGATCTAGGAAATGGGCAAGTTTGTAGCCTCTTTATATGCCTTTGGAGGGATTTCCTCATTTTTGCTTCATCCGGCTTCAATTCTGAGCAATGCTTTGCATTTCGAAAGCTGGTTGGTTTCTGGACGGGGAAGGGAAAGAGCGGTGTATAGCTTTTAGACAGAAGTCAGCTCATCCAGGATGCAGGGCATTGCTCCACAGTCAGGGACTGGCCAAGCTCAAAGAGATGGTTTTGAGGCTCAAGTTTCAGTAACTGAAATTTTAATTAATCAGTTTCCATAGATCCCTTCAATAGTTTTATACCCAACCCTACAGGAATTATCGTACATATGTGTAAAACTATGCATCGGGTTGAATAACGGAGGTCATGGCAACTCATAAGTGTGTTTTGACTCCTGGCTTCAGCAGTCCCATGACCTTTAAAGTCATAGGTTAGGGTGCCCTTTCTTTGGTGTGTGTCTTGATCATGAAGAATGGCATTGAAACTCCTTTAGACTTAGGAATCTCAGGCACTTTGGGGAGGGTAAGTCACCACCTTTACATTTTTTACGGCTTTTACAAAAGTTAGATACGGACAATTGGAAGCCCTCCTTTTCTGATGAGGTATGAAATGACATTGATGCAAGAATAGCAATAGCAAGGCTATAACGAAGCCTTAGTATAATGATCTGCTAGATTCTATTATACTGACGACCCATAAAACCATTTAAGAAAGAAACTGTCTCATCAAGTGTCCTTGATTTTCAGGGACGCTTCTCATTTTGCGTCAAGCATTCCCTTTGTCCCAGGCCCATCTGGCATCCATGACCTGGGATTTACATGGCAGCAGATGACTGAAAGTAGCATTAGTGTGCTGTTTTCTGAAACAGCCCCTTACCTGAGCTTTTTAAATGGAGAGTGCTCATAACCATGGTGCCTCCTGTTCCAGCTTCATGTCCCAATCTTTTCTCTGGTTTTGCTTTCTGTCTGGTTTCTGCTTCTGTTTCTTAGAAGATACATCAAGGGAATTTCTGAAAGGCAAACGACAAAACTTTGCCAAAAATCTCTTTGTGTTTCCCAAGAGGTCAAAAGCCAAACTCTCAGGTTATGTACATTTTTGATGTGTGTATTTTGAATTTCAGGTACAAAATCTGGAGCTGCAGATATCATTCTTTATTTTACAACACCACTAAGGTGCATGTTGCAGTAAAAGCATGGTTTGAAAAAAAATAAATTAGTGTTTTGATGTCTGTTTTTAAAGAGAAACTTGCAGAACATAATGCTCTCTTCTATTTCATATTGTAAGGTGCTAGGTGAGTTAGTCATAAGAAAGAGATCATGAAGATGTTTGATGATGAAAGACAGTAGTTTTATTTTTGTGATGGGCAAGCCAGCCAACTACCTTTATGTCTGCATAAGCATAAACTTTCTCTCTCCATTTATATATAAACAAGTTTAAAGGCCAGGCTCTGAATTAAGCTGTAGAATATTCTAAGTTTTGCTGTGTTTTTTCCATTGCTCTGCCCAGACGAACTGTGTCCATTTTGCTTCTATAATCCCCTACCGTCTTTTTTTCCCTAATAGTTTCCCCTTTTTATTTTCTTCTCGCAGCCTGCCCCACCATCAGCTCTGCCGAAGGCTCCACACGAGGTACAGTAGAATACCAAGCCCCAGTGATGCTGGGCTGTGAATGTGAAAGCACTACCTGGTCTTCTCTTGTGAGAAATATGCAACAACTGAGCAAGAAGGAAATGGTTTCCCTGTCCTGAGGGAAATGGGAGAAGTTTGAGAACCTAAACACAAAAATATTCCTTAGCTGGCAGAAGAATATTCTGCACTACCTGAACTGGTATGCCCTCGCTGTTCCATCAGCTCACGATCTTGGTCGTTAGTGGGGAATGCCGGGATTTTCACTGGCCTTAAGGAAGCTAGGCTTCAAATGGCGGTTGAATTTCACGAGGATTTCAACTCCTAACTCATATCGGCTCCTTAAGAAAAGCTCTCAGTGTGTCACCAAGCTGACCTTTGCGTCCCCTAGAGAAGGTATGGATACCCAAGAGCTCTCTGCAGTCAGGCTCTACGAACTTTCCTAGGGTAGCAAGTTCCCATTTCTCCTGTCTATGCTATAACTCCTCTTCCTGCTGTTGGGGCTGCTGTAAGTATTTGCTAGTTAGAAAGCAATTAGTCCTGATTATAAAGTGATATCACCTCCTTCCCAGAGAGCTTTGTGATATGTGTGAGACTGAGAAACTGCCTTCAGTTCTTAGCTCCGCTGTTACTCTGTGGCTTCACTTCATCTTTGCTCCGCTCCCACCCGACCCTCGCAGCTCACGAGGCTGTGCTTCCCTGCCTGGGAGGCTCTCGGCGTTGGTGCCCTGTCTATGGATGCAGAAGCCAAAGCAATCAAATCATAAAGCCACAATGAATGTTGGCTTTTCCTTCTCCTTCTTGACAAAGGTTGCAGGAGTAGCCCATTTCCTTAGCAGCTCGCTGAAACCATTACATGGCAGATTCATGATATGATAATAATATGAGCATATTACAACGTGTTTATAACCGTGACTCAAGCTTTGTTTTCACTCTCTGTGCTACAATATTTCCTGCATGTTTAAAGGAATTTCCAGTGCCAGAAGCTCCATGTCAGAGATAAATGGCTCTCAAGTAGGTCGTTTGTTTTGGCAAACTCCGTAGTACTGTTGGGGGGGGGGAGGAGGGAAAAGAAAAAAAAGGGCACTCTGGACCAACCCCCAGGTGAAATAACAACTCAAGCCAAGGAAATGCAGAAGCTCATAAACAATGAAGGGGTGAGGGAATCCAGACTGAAAGCACCATGTTGCAATGAAGTTGTCGCCTTTCCATTTGCTAAACAGCAAGATATCTCCTTCATCCCAGCCTGCTGCAAACGCAGATAAACTGAAAAAAGAATCCCAATTGCAAGATCTTGTCTTACTGAACAGAAAACCGAAATGAGAAAATGACTCGGAGCTTTAATGATGAGCTGGGAGAGTGAAATGAAGCTGCACGAGCCAGGGAGGCCATGTCAGAGATGTCAGGGGAGAATCTCTGTAGACCACACAAGGCAGGTCACCCCGGGGGTCTCATGACAACAGGGAGAAATGGAAATGCTCACATTTTAAAGTTTTTTTCCTAGTTTTTCTGACTCTTACATATAAGGCATTTCAGAGCAGAAATATTTATCTCTCCCTGGTAGCTATTACTGGACAGATTCCACGTCTTTTGAAGATCATATTTTTGCATCTAGTTGAAAAGGAGAAATTGTTGGAGTAACTTTCTCATTTGTTTTTCATTCTGGAGATTTGAAAACACAGTTGTTAAAGTCTCCATCTTCGCTCGGCTCGGCTCTTCCCCAAGAGGAGATTACAGCAAACGTGTGCAGAGGGTACAGACACAAACCAGTTTCCTCAGCTCCCACTCATGGAGCACACCAGAGGTTTCTAGTGAGACGGCAGAGCCTTGCTGGTCTCCGTGTTGCTATGGCATTTTCTCCTATTGCCTGTTCCATGCTAGCTAGAGGCGAATTCTACCCGCTCTGCAATCACGCTTTTCTTGCACTCTTTTCTAACCACTTATTTTTCTGTTTTCCTTTGTCTGTTCCAGGGTTTGATATGATGGAAGCCTTTGGCTTAGTAGAGAAGGAATACGCCTCCATTAAAGGCGTAGCTATGGAGCCATTCATATTCAGCGGTTCCCGTACCTTCACGCTGTTCAGAGACTCTCAGCTCACCCAGAGGACCAGGTGGGAGTGGAGCTGTGACCGGCGTCGTGCTCATCGTCGGTCTCATGCATGCACATTAGCTGTGCTCGCAGCGAAGGAAGAACACTGATTTGTGGGGGAATGATGCAGCCCCACTGGCAACTTCAAAATGAAATGATAAAGCTGATGAGCTAAATCAAACCATAGGTAGACTGAAATGAATGCCAGAGTATTTTTCCTTCATATATTAAGAAATTAACCTCTGACTTTCTTCAAAGAGGAGTATGGAATATGTCACGCAGAAGTTAAGGAGACGCAATAGGGGTATTCATTATATTTTTTGTGCAGCCAAACATTTTCTCAGTCAGGTTTTTTCTTTTTACAAAATCACTTTTTCCAGCAGTGTTAGTTGCTGTGATGGGCATGGGGTCTTGTCATGTATGGACACTGCACCATTCTTCAGGCATTCTGTCCACAACCACATACACTTCAGTGATGGCAGTTTGAGGTCACATTTTCATCTTCAATCCCTTGTCCCAGCATCTCTGCTTTGGAGAGAGATCTTTGCTTTAGAAAATATTTGTCTCATAACTGCTCTCTGCAGCTTGGTCTTTAGAGATGAGAGGGAATAGCCACTGACTCTGGGTTGTGACTTGACCCTGTTTCATTGCGTACGAGGCTTCTCCACGGTGTCCCAAGTGGGCCAGGCAGCTCCCATGACCTGATTCATTTTTTATGATTATAAATCAGAAATGATCTGACTCTTGACATTCAGTTCTACTTTGTTTAAAGCCTAATCACTGGGGCACTGGCTCAGTTTAATCTTAGTTAAAGCAAAGCTTCTTAGAGTAAACAGAGTGGTGGAGATTCAGAGAACTCTTTGGTTTAAATACTTTGAAAATTATGGGCAAATCCTTTTCTTCAGCTGGTACGTATGCCTTTCAAGGACATTATTTTTTCAGAAACAGAGAGACGAATAAGAACCTGTAATTACTTATGAATCAGTCCTGAAAAGATGCTTGATGAGTTGTGTATGTGCCCATGCAAATGTGTCCTGTTTCAGATTACAGACGTATTTCAGGCATAACCAATTTCACCTTCCTTGTTGCCTTGCACCCGCTTGCTGCTGCTCCTGCCCGGTGTGCTCTTTGGCAGCGGCTGCAGAGGGAGCTGGGTCATGCCAGCAGCAGCCGACAGGCATTACTGCATGGCTGTGGGTTCCAGCTCTGAGCCCAAATTTTGCAGTTGGTATGTGGGGACCTGGGAGGGCGTTCTGTGGGCTCTGTGCTTATCCCTGAAGGCCACTTACACTGACTTTGGCCAAGGCTACATGATGAACATTGTAAGCTACTGCTGGGCTCTATTTCGAAAAGCATTAAGGCTGCACTCGTCGTGTCTTGGCATTCCCCGAGGCAGCTCTGGCAGTGATGTACTGATGCCGACTGCTCTACCTGGGTCTCTCCTATGGCACGAGGCAAAGGCTTCCGGGGGCTCATCGCTCAGCACAGGCTTCAACAGCCTGAGAGGGATGACCAACAGCTAGGGACCAGGCTCTCTCCTGGCATATCAGCTCCCAGGGGTGAAGCTTTTCCAGGCCACCCTGCCCAAGAAACATGATGGGTGAGCACTCTCTGTAGGATGTTGCCTGCTGGCTCTTGCAGCTTGAAGCCACTGACGCTTGCTTGGCTTGTCTCATTCCAGCGACGTCCACCTCTTTGCAATCCCACCCGAGCACACCATCAGCATCCTCCTGCGCCTCCTGCCCGAGACTCCCAAGGAGCCCTTCGCTGTGTGGCAAATAACAGATGAGGACTTCCAGCCCCTCCTTGGTGTTAACCTTGACCGTAAGGTTTCTTGTTGAATACATGAAATTCAGGTATTTTCACACATTTCTGCACGTAGCAGAACTCCTTTTGGCATTCATGTGGAAAGTTTTAATGTTTTTGTTATACAGCAGCAGTTTTGGGGGAGATTTGTTGCTGCTGCCAACCTGGCATTTTAAATGTTCCCTAATGCAATTAAAAGACATAATTTCATTTTCATTCTACTTATATTCTTTATATTTACATATTCTTTTTCTTTTCTACTCTTTAAAAGTATTTCATTCTAACATAAGAAATATTTCACCGTGTTTAAGCCTGTTTATTTACTGCTGTTCAGTATGTGGGTGAAATCAACTTCTCTTATAATTCTGAGCTGTTATTTGTCCTATTTTCCCTGTAGCCAGTAAGAAATCCTTGACGTATTTCAATCATGACTACAAGGCTGATTTACAGGAAGTCTCCTTTGACCAGCAGGAAGTGAGGAAGATATTCTATGGGAGCTTTCACAAGGTCCTTATCAAGAGAGGGAGAAATGTTGCTCACGATCTCAATCCAGTCGGAAAGTATTATGCCATCAATGTGTATTGTTCAAAGCGAGGAGTGATTATACAAATGCTTTGCATCCAGATTGCTAGGGAACTGGCAAACCTATTTGATATGCTGAAGTTTATGATTGCAAAGAATTAAGGTTCATGCCATGCTCAAAATATGATTTCCACATATTGATTTCTTTCCTTTCCCCTCAGAAACTCCACAGCTGAGGGGGTTTCAGGTCTTAAAAATCAGGAAAAACTGAGAAATCAAACTTTTTAAAAATTTATGATTTTGGTGACCATTTAGTGCTGGACAGAAGGAAAAAAAATAAATCTGGCCTTGTGAGAAAGCCACCTTACTACTCATAACAGGGTTTTTTTGGCCATCAGTGTCCTCAGAGCAAAGGTATTCCACCCAAATGAGCAACAAACACTTTCTATCAGTGTCTGTTGGCAGTTTGATTATTCAGCTAGCTCTGGAAACTGAATTATTTAATACGAAAACTCCAGAAAGTCTTCTCCCAAGGACAGGTGAGGGGAACGTCAGGGAAAATTGCAGTGTTGCACAGCAGACACAGCATATCTTGGAATTTATTCCTGAGCCCCCTTGATCCATTTGCTCATTAAAACTACACCCCTAGTACCAGCAGCAGTCTGGGCAGTGGGCAGGAGGCATTACTGTCTTTAACGGACTCCCCCAGCTCGTCACGGAGCTCCAACCTGCCTCTTTCCACCTGCTGCCCAGGTGCACGTGGCCGTGAGCCACTTCAAGATCAAACTCTATCTGGACTGTAAGAAAATAGCAGAGAAACCAATCAACACCGTTGGCAGCATCTCCACCGCTGGCTTCATCATGCTGGGAAAAGTGACAAGGACCAGAGGACCCAGGAGCGGGTCTGCATCGGTGAGTCCCCAGGGGTGCGTGCCCTTGGAGAGTGGAGGGACTTAAATTTGGAGCTGGCTGGGGTGGGCAGATGGAGAGAAGAGCCATCTCGCATCATTCCCGCTCTGAATGCCTCCAGATGCTGCTGTGATGCTTGACTGTGTCCTGATCCCATTGATCTCTGTGATCTTAATGAGCTTTCCTAGTGCGGTGTTTCTCCCCCTCTCCTCCTGCCTCTGCTTGAGGTCTGTGATCAGGGGCAGCAGCATGAGTGTGTCCTGGAGGTGCTTTCAGCTGGCTGCATCGTCTGGGGACTGGGGAAGCACCAATCCTGCCCTAAGAGGCTGAAGCAGACAGGAGGGTTTGGGAATGGCTTCTGCAAGGGAAGGTTGGATGCATCAACCCCCACCAAGCGATATCAGGAAACGCCGGGGACTGAAGGCAGCAGGGCTGGATGTGCTTCAGTCTCCAGCGTGTTTTGACTTGTGTATCTGCATGCAAATGATAGCAAAATAATCTTCAGCATCAAGGCTCTTTGTCAGCTGCTACTTGAAAAAAAAAAAACAACCCAAACACTCCATGCCAGCCTGCGGGTATGTCCTGACTGCATCGCTGCAGAGAGCCTGCTTCCCACAAGAGGAAAGAATAAGGAGAAGTGTGGACTTGATATCATGCCGATAGCATGGTCCTGAGGGCAAAACCACCTGTGCATGCCATCGCCTGGCAGTCTGTTACCATATTTACTCCACAAAACGGGAGTGTTAAATATATGGAGAATAAAGGGCAAGTTCACCACTCACAATTTGCTAGTGGGACTGTAGAAAATCATTCACAACTTGCGTGAAGCTTTTACTGCTTAGCTCTGCTTTTAGATCTAGAAATTCAGGGGAAAACAGCACACTAGTTGATTTACAACTTCCCTTGCCTCAAAGCAGAGCAGTAAAAACAGTTCGTCCCTTATGCCTCCTCAGCTGCAAAGAGAGAAGCAGAGGTCTGGGGTATACCAGGGCAAAGCTGGACATTGGAATTGCCTGTAAGATATGGGGCCAGCTGTAGAACAAACCAGGGGACAGTGGTATCCAAGCAGTATTTACTTATTTCATAAATAAATTCTGTGGCAATTTGATCACAAGCCTGTGGCCAGCAAGGCAGAAATCTGCGCTCTCGTTGCCCGTCCCAAATTCCCCCTGCTAGCAGCTTAGCTAGACAGATCTAGCGGAGTAATGAACAGCTTTGTGCTGACCCTACTCCCATCGCCTTTCAAGCCCAGGGAAGTTTCACGTCTTCCATGGCTCTGCTGCCCTTGGGAAGACAGAATGTCTCATTACTGGTTATCATGGAATCTTATTTAATTTAAGATACCTTTAAATGCCGCTCGATCTACAAGGCTCATCTGCATCTGTATGCTGCACTGCATGTCACGCTCCCTGGGCTGCACAGCTTGCTCGTTGTTAAATGCATGGAGTGGAATTAAAAAGAGGATGAGAAATGGTGTCACGGAAAGAAAAAAAAAATATTTGCCTCGTTATTTTAGTTTGGCTTTGTGCAGTGTGTGCTGCTTTGTTAATCGGGGTGGGAAGATGTGTCAGTTGTGGAAGATGTGGTGAGAGAGACAGGTTGGGAGTTCTCGGGAGGGGATCACATCTGTCCTGGGAAATGCTGCTGCCACATTTACTTTTACCTCCATGCCCCTAAGGCGGGGAGCAAAGCAAAGTTTGCTTTCCCATTTTGATGATGCTGAAGCCCAATTACTTGAGAACCTGCGTGCTGTTGCAGGATTGTGAGTAAATTGGAGACTTGGCTTTTGCTGGTGTGAAGCTGCTTGTTGACTTGCTTAGCAAGACATGGAGACCTGAGGGCTCGTAGAACACTCAGCGGCCAGAGGTACTGTTCACGTTACGGCTCATTTGGGCACAAGGATATTTGGGATCACATGGAGGACTCCTGTCAAATCATCACTGAAGATTGTTTTTAGTAATTGAACATCATGAGATTTGGTGATGGACAGTGTGTGCCAATGCTACTTTCTTGTCAAACCCTCCTTTCTCCACAGTTCCAGCTGCAGTCTTTGCAGATCCTGTGCAGCAGTGTGGGAGCAGAGGAAGACAGATGCTGTGATCTCCCTGCACTGGTAAGACAAGAGGGACCGCTCTGCTAATTGACATGAAGCTGGGAAGTCTGTGGCACTGAAGTGACATTGCAAATGAATTTGATAGAGTCAAGAGGGAAACCTCTTTTTCCCCTCTTTTCTCTTAGAAATAACATCTCTGTGTTTCCTTGGTGAAGTGAACAAAACTGTGTTTGCTTCAAAGGAAAGAAAACTCAAATCCCAGTGCAGTATCTATCCCTCCTGCCATGAACTCATCTGTGACAGCATCCCTGACAGTGCTATGGGCTTTGCTGCCACCTCAGCCCTGAGGCACAGCATCCCCCTGCTCTTCCTTTCAGGCTTTCTTCTCAACACAGAAAGTTGTTTTGTGGGATCTATAAATACTTGGCAAGGAGAGAATTGTCTTCCAGTATGTGTTATGCATATTTCAGGCAGGGCTGCTTCATATTTTTTTGTTGTTTGGCAGAAAAATGAAGCACTTGGTTGTTCAGAAAAATCTCTCAGTGGAGTAAATTTCTGCTTTTCTCCAACGGATTTTTGAAACACTGAAAAATGTTACCTGTGATCCATCCCACTCCTGCTACACAGCTACTCATACCTCTTTGGCTTGCTTTTATTTCAGAGGGACGAGGAGACCTGCCCTACCTTAGCTCCTGCCTGCTCTTGTACTTCTGGCCGCCCGGGCTTGCCAGGACCTCCAGGCCCCCCTGTAAGTTCACCCTTCCACGCAGTATATTGCAAGCACTGGTGTTACTTCGGGTTGTTTGGGCATGCCAGGCATGAGGATAATGATCCTGGGGCTCCACAAGCTTTTAGATTCATTTAGGTGAGAAAAGACCCTTAAGATCAAGTCCAATCGGTAACCTAATACTACGAAGTCACCACTAAGCCATGTCTCTAAGCCATGTCTACACATCTTTTAAATACCTCCAGGGGTGGTGACTCAACCACTACCTTGGGCAGCCTGTTCCAGTGGTCGACAACCCTGCGGGTGAAGGAATTTTTCCTAATACCTAACCTAAACCTCCCCTGGTGCAACCTGAGGCCGTTTCCTCTCATGCTATCTCAGGGAGCTTTGTTGTCCTCCTTCTGCCAGGGCAAGGATGAGAGATGCCCTTTGGATTTCAGCTGCTGAGGAAACGGGGAGACAGGGAGCTGGCGATCCCAGCTGCAGCTGGGAACTGGCTGAGCATTTCCTGGCACCACGGTAAACCTCTTAAGAAAGGAAGACGGGTCACCTTTGGTGCCTGCAGAGATTTCACAGAACGGAGGCTCTGAAACTCTTTGCAAATGAAGAAACCATCACAAAACCATCCTATCCAGCTTCTCTGTTAAGTCAGAGCCCTCTAAATGTCTGTGTGGGTGGGCAGTGTAAAGAGCAAGGGGAGATATTGCAATCCTGTTGGTCCCCAAAGCTCTCTCTCTTTACAGTGACTGTGACCTGCAAGAAAAGCCTGAAGGAAATGGAAGGGAAGTTTTAACAGTCATTAAGTATGTAACAAGCTCAGGGATAAAGGACAAATGCAATATTTTGCCATATCCATTATGCATGCAGGAGCATCACCGTGAGCTTAAATTGCAGGAGGAAATATTTCAGTTAAACACGAGGAAGCAGTTATCAAAAAAGTTTGCATTTTGGAGGTCTGGGGAAAAGCTCTTTATTTGCACAAAGCAGCCAAAACCTGACAACCTGTCCAGAGCATCCCATTTCAACCACTCCAGGTGCTTTTCTCCCAGAAAATAGGCATTCAAAACACATTGACCCCCTTCCTAAAGTGAAAAGGTTTCAGATCACCCCTCGCATTACTGTAGTTTAACTGTGAACTCAGTCCCACGCTTTGCAAGGAACAGTGCCTCGTTGCAGAGTAATTACATGCTCATTCTGGTGGAAGTTTAATTACACAGCACACTCTGCTATCACAGTTTGCTTCAATATCCTAAGTGCATAATTACCAGCTTGTGTTGCCCTGTGGTTTAAACATCCCTGCAGTACAACGCTTTCAAGAGCAGGAGTCTTTTAAGCATTAGAGAAAATACGGATTTGACACATAACCTTACCCTCACACCACTAAACCCTTCGTAATTTGCTGCAGTTACAAGAGTACTTGTTGCTATTTTTAAAGCTCCAGTTAGCAAGAATATGTCCCACACTGTATTTATCGCTGTCCTTAATGAGTGTTTTTGACCAGATCCAGCTGACTTCTGAAATGAGCGTGCTGCTGAAAACACCTTTCCCAAAGCTCATTGCCTGTGCTTCTTAATTCAGATCCATTATTTTTTTAGATTCAAGAATAGAAATTTTCAGATTAAGATGTCAAAAGTTCACAGGATATCAGTTCATGCCAGAAGACTGGTTTCTGCTCTCCGTGCAGCAGCTGTGCACATGCAGAGCTAAGCCAGGCCTCCCCAGATCTGGTTGCTGTCCCCGATCTCAGTGTGTGTCTGTTCTCTTGGGATGATGTTACAAACCCCAATATAGTCCCAGTGGGTTGTAGACATGAGCACCTCTCCTTCTTCTACTCAAATGAGTTCCCATGTTCATATGTGACCCCTTCTCCATCCGTTGTCTCAGCATGGATCTGCTGGGGGAGTTGGAGGGAGGAGGTTGAACAGGTTGAGCCTTCGTCTCTCCCTGCTGGGGGTGAGCGCAGCTTCCCCACCGCCTGTCACACAGGGGCTGTGCTGTCCTCTCCTTTTTTCCGCATTTGCTGGGTGACTTGACCCATTTTCTTCTTGTCTCCATCTGCTGCAAGCTCTCTGGGGCAGAAAACATCTTCTTCTGTGTGCACCAACTTCTGTCCCCTAGGCCCCTGCTCACAGGAGTGAACATGCACCGTAATGCAGTAAAGATTATGATATTCATAACAGCAGCTTTGTGTCCTACTGGCAGGGCAGCCCTGGGAGGAGAGGACCGCAAGGGGAGCAGGGGGAGCCAGGACCCAAGGTGAGTCCCGATACTCAGCATTACCACTGGCTTTGTCTGCTTCAGGCTGTGTCGGAGGCGTGGTGCAGGGGTGCAGCTGGACGTGTTCATTCCTGGTCTGAGATGGATTCTTCAAACTGGGAACTGTGTCACTGCACCAAGCAGAGCCCTAACAGAGCCTTAAGAACTGATGCATTGAGGAGGATGGGATCACTTATTATTAATTAAATGCTCAGTTGGGCTTTGGAAATTGAGATGATGAGCCTGATTGCGCTGAATTAATGCAATACACATGGTCAGCAATGTTCTCTGAAAGCAGCCTTGTTGGAAAATGGTCAGTTCTTGTGCTGTGCTTGTTCTGGCTGCCAAGCCTCCAAACCAGACAGATTGGTACTGCTCTGGGGCACAGCAGCATGAGGAGCGAAGCAGAATAAGAAGACAAAGCCTTCAGAAGCAGCCCTGATGTGAGCGTAGGGAGCAGCTGGGACTGAACCCCCAAGCCCTGGCGGCTGGAGCAAGCCCTGGTGCAACACTGGACAACACAGGGCAGAGCCAGACCAACCCTTTGGTCCCCTACTTTGGGGTAACCTCTGGGAAAGCAGCGTGGTTACAGGGGAATGATTTTGAGTAAGAAATTAGAATGGATGCAGGTCTCAGCCACGAGGCAAGGAGCATTTCCCTTTGCTCTCTGGCCACCTTGAATAACAGGATCGGCCCACTGCTTGGGAAGGTGAATCGTGCTTTGCAGAGCACCATCTGCATCTTTGCTGTCTTCTCCCATGAAAGACGCACCAAAACCTTGGACCTAAAAGGCAAAGGCAACTGGGGTTACTAGAGATGCCTTCACTGTCCTGACTGCATCTTGAATCCTGTAGACAGTTCATGCTGATCCAGGTTGTGCAGTGCAGCCCACATGGAGAGCAGGCACTAGTTGTTTTCTTTCCTTATGTTTGATTTCATATCTTTGACTTTAGGGTGAACCAGGCCCACCTGGACAAGTAGGGCCAGAGGGTCCCAGTGGTCAACAAGGCTCTCCAGGTTCCCAGGGAATCACGGTTCAGGGTCCTGTGGTACGTGATCTCTTCCACTGCCTTTTTTGTCACTTGCTCTTTGCAGTTAGAACAAGTCTCAAAAATGAGTGTCTTCATAAATCCCCCAAAACGGGACCTGTGTATTTACATCACCCTTACTAACAGCTGGACAGCTGCACTAGTGAGAGATGATGATGATCATTTTTTCATGCTGACGAGTTAGTTATTCTTCACTTAGTTATTCTGGCAGAAGAGTGCTTTTGTCCAGACTCTCCCTACTGTGCCTTTAATAAAAACAGCCCCGGGGAGCATTCAGGCATTTTTCTTTGCAATGATCATTGTTGCTTGGCAAGGAGTGGAGGTGGAGGCTGCTGTGTGCATCTCTGGGATGGAAGAATCCCCGTGCACATGCTGTGGCTGTAAAATTCCCTATAGCATTGCAAGGAGCAGGAGCAACCTGGGACATGGATGTGGAGCAGGAGGATGCTCTTTGCGTTGATGGATACTGCAGCATGCCTAACTACTTGCTTCTGTTTCAATCCAAGGGACCTCCAGGAATCAAAGGAGAGAAAGGAGACACTGGAAGTCCTGGCATGCAGGTAATGGTAGACACCATTCCTTTTATTTGTTACCAAGATTTGCCGATTTTTCCCAGTAATTACTTTAAGAAAGATTGAAAAGCCAGAGAGTTGTTACTGTTGTCTGCCTGGAAACTTTTGGAAACTGTCTTTCATTTTGGAGCATCATCACTTTCCCAAGGGAAACTGAGTCAGTTGATGCAAGATAGACTTATGAATAACTCTGTTTCTTCTTCCGTCTTTTTCTTATGTCCCCTCTAACAAGATGAATTAGGGCAATGATAATCAGATGCCATCTTCACCCAGCAATTCTGTTTTACAGGGCATTCCTGGTGTGCAGGGAGCTCCAGGCAGGGATGGTCTTCAAGGTGCAAAGGTAAAATACCTCACCTCTGAGTTTTCATGCATGGGTGCCCAAAATTCTGCTGTGAGTGTGCCAGTGAAGACCTGAAACATCCAGCTCTCCTAATGCACTCTGTGCACAAGTGAAGAGTTTTTTTACAAAGCCAGAGGGATTGGGAAAACAAAAGCATGGTGTCATCTCAGGTTTGGCCAAATTTAACCAGATGCCACTCTTCTTGCCTGCTTGGCAGATGCATTTTTTACCCATCCCTAGAAAGCTTCTGTTAAAAGCAACACATGGAAAAACTGCCTCACCGCTTACTAGGTCTCTTTGAATCCTCTCTGAATCTCTTTGAATTAATACATGGCTGGATTTGGCTTTGCAGGGGGTGAGGGGACTAGAAGGCACAGCTGGGCCTCCAGGACCTCCAGGGCCGAGGGTGAGTACTGCCTAGGAGTGACGTGCATCGAAATCTCTTCCTCAGCAGGCGCCTGTGGCTTCTGCTGACTGGCTGTCACCCAGAGGTGTCAGGGCAAAACCCTGCTCGGGGTGCCACGGGGAATACCTGGCACATGGTGCAGATGTCCATTTTCCCTGCCTCTGGCAGTGTCAGAAGAAAAACCTTGGCTTCTGCTGGCAAGTTCTGGGGAAGCTTTGACCCCACAAGGAGACGCTTGGTTCACTATTTTTACTTTCCTGGTGCTACTGGTTTTCAACTGTTGGCTGAGTTTGGGGTATATGGCCTTTTTAGACTGAAATCAACAGGAGCTGGAGAATGCAGGCAGGTGTGAAAAGTTCCCCCCCATGCCAGTTCCAGTATCTGCTGCCAGGGCTGCATGTAGATAGGTGTATTTGCATCCTGTCATGCCCAGGATGGAAGAACCTTAAGATCTGTTCATTTACATCCATCTGCTAATTTGAAGGCACCACAGCACTCCCAAGTTCTCTGAAACAGGTACACTTCACTTTGCATGGGAAACAGAACTAAATTTGGTTTTAGATAATGGGTGGAGGACCTGATAGCTTTTGATTCTCACTGCTGAATTATAAGGAGTTTGGCAGTCCTGAATAGCGTAAGATGGAGACAGCTCACTGCTGTCTTTCCATTAGACCCCACAGCAGTTGTGGTGAAGTTAGATATTTACGGGAGCTGAGGTTGACTTCAGCTCGTAACTTTGACTTGCTCATCCTGGGAAGGTGTGGAGCTGACAGGGTTGAACCTCAGCTTGCTAAATACGAGGAAAGCACTGTAGCCTTCCGAGCAGGCTCTTAAAGCAGTTCTGGTGCTCCTTTAAAGACTTCTTTCATTTTCACTGGTCAGAAGAGTTGCTAATCTCTACAGAGCTTAAAAGTAATAGCTGGAAAATTATAGAAGAAAATATTTCTACGGGTTGTTTTTGGCTTATTTTTGTGGCTCCAAAGGGCACCAAAACTTCATAAAGCGGAGATGACCAAAGAAGGCACTTGCCTCTCTCTAAGCTGCTGTTACTGTTATAAAGTATTAGAGGCAAACACAGGTCTTAAAGGAAAAAGAAAACAACAGCACGGTATTAGGAGGCTGAAGAAAAGGGTTATGCTCTAGGCTATGTCTATATCTGAATAGATAATGAAGTATCTGAAGCCTGCTGGGTAAAAAACACATTACAGTTTGTTGGCAAAACTCAGCTTTGCTGGCTTGGTCATAATTGAGACATTAATAGAAAATGATGTAAACATGACTCATACATGATATACTCTTAATATTGGACTTGTGGCTGGACGAGGTACTGACATAAACCTTAAGGCTACAATGCCCTTGCTAGAGTCCTCTAAACTCAAACTGCTGGTGCCCCTGGAGCTGTAGGGAGATGTCGGCCTTGAAAAGAAAAACGAGAAAGTTAGGAAGTAACTGGAATTTTACCTCTGTCTTGTAATTCATCACTGCAGGGTTTCCAAGGAGTGACAGGCTCCCGAGGCAGCAGTGGAGAGAAGGGACCTCCAGGTGATGTTGGGCCAACAGTAAGTTTCCGCTATTGGGACTCCAAGAAGGTCAAGACATGAAAAAACTGAATGGAAAAAAGCTGTTCCCACAGCAGCTCTCCGTCAGACTCTAAAGAACTTATAATTCACAGTCATCCTTCTTAAGGAGACGTCTGGATATGCAAAGCCCATGCTACTTAACTGTTGATAAAGCATTTAACAAATCCCATCTCCCTTTGCTCTCTGTACATTCACAAGCCAGGCAAAATCCGACATCCAAACAAATTTCTGGTGTAAGATTCCAGAATAAGGCAAGAGAGTCAGTCCTGAGCTGGAGTATCCAGCGTTGGGCTTGTAGGGGCAATTGCAGGTCTAAATGTCACAGATACTTCTTCTTCTTAGATGTTAAAAACCACCTGCTACACTGGGAAATCTGTTCTAAGATTGTATCTGAGGAATTTCTGCATCCCTGTTGATGATGCTTTATGCCACTGCCCCAGCTGCTGCTTTATTATTCTTTTTCTTAAAAAAGAACCCAAAATATTCCTATGAGCTTGAAACTCTTCTAGTCACTGGCATGAGGTCAAGCAACGACAAGTGTGAGAAACAAACTTTGTGCTCCTTGTCCCACTAATGTAACCTGCATTCCCATTGATGATTTTTTGTTTTCTTCTGCTCTTCCTTTCTCTAGATTTTTTTTTTCTTTTCTTTCGTTGTAGGGTCTGCCGGGTCCAAAAGGAGAAAGAGGAGAGAAAGTGAGTTTTTGTGGTGCTAGGCAGCAAGGCTGTCACTGCATCCTACACTTGAAGGGTGGAGGTGGTAATGTGCTTGACAAGCTATGCTTACACACGTAAACTTTCCTAGTGTCGAAAAACTCCATGTGCCTGTATCTCATTGCCTTTCCAGTCACCTGCACTGGCTATGCTGGTGGGGTATAAATAATTCTGCGGCAACCGGGAGCTCCCTAGTATCAGTGGTAGTAATGAAGAAGAAACGCCAACTGAAAATACATTCTTTGGTGAGAAGCAAAAAACAAAACGACTTGGCTGGACCGAATTGCTCTTTTTTGATGTGTGACAGAAGAAGGAACTCGTGTAATAATCCTCTATCATGCCCCAGCACAGAGCATTTCAAGTCAGGAGATCTACGTTGCCTTTGAAGCTTGTTTTATTGTGAGAGGAAGTTTTTCTCATCCTGACTGTTGGCTAAAAAGAAACCCTCTGCCTTTCTAGGAGTCTGAGTCTCATTGCCAAGACTGATTCTGTGAATGAGGCCTCAGACAGGAGTGAGCTGCCTTTGACGGATTGCTTTTGTCTCCAGTTAATGCCTCAGTCTTATATTTTTTAACACCATTTTTTAACACCATTCTCCTTCCACTCCCACCAGTTTTTCCTTCTCTACTTTTTTTTTTTTTTTTTTTT
>Ga0065711_1026893_pt1 | contig 57559 bp, 31 predicted proteins | sample Hoacrofraction12_FD_59098 | JGI IMG/M metagenome (GOLD analysis project Ga0065711, IMG submission 59098) | Hoatzin crop microbial communities from Cojedes, Venezuela - Epithelial fraction 12 v2 (version 2) | ecosystem: Host-associated > Birds > Digestive system > Esophagus > Crop | place...
AGAAGGCTGCGAGGGGACCTAATAAATGCTTACAAATATCTGAAGGGTGGGTGTCAGGAGGATGGGGCCAAACTCTTTTCAGTGGTGCCCAGCGACAGGACAAGGGGCAACGCGTACAAACTGAAGCAGAGGAAGTTCCTTCTGAACATGAGGAAAAACTTCTTCACTCTGAGGGTGACGGAGCACAGGAATAGGCTGCACAGGGAGGTTGTGGAGTCTCCTTCTCTGGAGATATTCAAGACCTGCCTGGACAAGTTCCTGTACAGCCTGCTGTAGGAGAACCTTCTTCGGCAGGGGGTTGGACTACATGACCCACAGAGGTCCCTTCCAACCCCTACTATTCTGTGATTCTGTGATTCTGTACAAGAGCTTTGCACAGCTCTGGCTGTGCTTCCCTTTCACTGCTAGCAATACTTCTGCCCTTATACCTTGAGAGTGGATTTGACCTCCCTACTGCCACTTTACTGAAACATTCTGCAGTCTTTTTTTCTCCCCACAGACATTTCGAAATTATGAGCTCTTAATTTGTAGCAGAATTATTATTCCTTCATGCACAACCTTGATTTCAAGCTCTTGAATGTAATTCTCAGGTCAGCTCAGTTTCTGTGTGCCAGTCCACTCCTTCTCTCCATTGACAGTGCCTCCCAGCACCTTGTCATCAGTAAGTTGCATTTGATATTAGTTAATTTCCTAATAGTCCTGCCAAGATCACTAATGAAAATAGTGACTAAAATTAGTGCCAAACCTTACATTTGAGGAACTCTGCTAATGACCTCTCTTTGGCCTTATATTTCCCCTGTAGCCCTCTCTGTTGCCATTTCACTGGAAGCCAGGTCATCACCTAACCCAGTTTTTTTTTGTGAATTCCCATCATGTCCATTTATTCATAGTTCCCAAAGGATTGTGCAATGGCTACCATCCCTGATTCCAGATACACAAGATCTACAATGTAATTTTACCAGAGGAAGCCATTGGCTAGTCTGTTATGAGGCACTTGTTGACAAGATCAAAGTGCATTGTCATCCCGTTTTTCTTAAACATCTTTCTTCTAGATTCTTTAAAAATCTGTTTCAAAAAATCTGACCCAATGTTCAGATTAGATTAACCCTAGTCATTTCTCTATCACCAGGTGTAAGAAATCAGGAAAGTAAGGCAAGAGAGAGGCATGGCTGAGTCAAGACCTGTTGGTCAAACTAAAGGGCAAATAACAAATGCACAGGCAGCAGAAGCAGGGACAGGTATTCTGGGAAGAGTATAGGGACGCTGCTTGGTTGTGCAGGGATGGTGTCAGGAAGGCCAAGGCTTGGCTGGAGCTGAACTTGCCAAGGGGTGCAAAGAATAACAAGAAGGGCTTCTACAGGTATGTCAGCCAGAAAAGGAAGGTCAAAGAAAGCGTACCCTGCCCTGATGAAAAAGACTGGTAAACTGATAACAATGAACGAAGAGAAGGCTGAGGCACTCAACAAATTTTTTGCCTCACTCTTCCCTGGCAACCTCTATTCCCACACATCTCGAATGGACTGACCAAAAGACAGGGACTGGAGGAACAAAGTCCCTCCCATTGTAAGGGAAGATCAGGTTCGCCACCACCTGAAGAACCAGAATGTACATAAGTCTATGGGACCTGACGAGAAGCATCCCAGGGAACTGAGGGAAGTGGCGGATGCAGTTACCAAGCCACTCTACATGATATTTGAAAAGTGATGGCAGTCAGTGAAGTCCTTGGTGACTGGAAAGAGGGAATCGTTGCAGTCATTTTTAAAATGGGTGGAAAGTAGGACTCTGCAACTACTGGCCTGTCAACCTCATCTCTGTGCCTGGAAGATCATGGAACAGATCCTCCTAGAAGCTATGCTAAAGCACATGGATGACAGGGAGGTGATCTGAGACAGCCAGCATGGCTTTACCAAGGGCAAGGCCTGCTTGACCAACCTAGTGGCCTTCTGTGATGGAGTGACTACCTCGGTGGACAAGGGAAGAGCTACAGCTGTTGTCTACTTGGACATCTGTAAGGCCTTGACACAGTCCCCCACAACATCCTTCTCTCTAAATTGGAGAGATAGGGATTTGATGGGTGGACTGTTCAGTGGATGAGGAACTGGTTGGATGGTCACAGCCAGAGGGTAGTGGTCAACAGCTCAATGTCCAGATGGAGACTGGTGACAAGTGGTGTCCCTCAGGGGTCCGTATTGCACAAGTACAATTTAATATCTTCATCAATGACATAGACAGTGGGATCAAGTGCATGCTCAGCAAGTGTGCAGATGACATGAAGCTGAGAGGTGCAGTCAACAGGACTGAGGGAAGATGCCATCCACAGGCACCTGGACAAGCTCGAGAAGTGTTGTGTTTTGTGTGAACCTCATGAGGTTCAACAAGGCCAAGTTCAATGTCCTGCACCTGGGTCGGGGCAATCCCCAGCACAAATACAGGCTGGGAGGAGAATGGATTGACAGCAGCCCTACCGAGAAGGACTTGGGGGTGCTGGTGGATGAAAAATTGGACATAAGCCAACAATCTGTGCTCACAGTCCAGAAGGCCAGCCATATACCAGGCTGCATCAAAACCAGCATGGCCAGCAGGTCGAGGGAGGGGATTCTGTCCCTCTGCTCGGCTCTAGTGAGACTCCCCCAGGAGTCCTCCATCCAGCTCTGGAGTCCTCAGCAGAGGAAAGACATGGACCTGTTGGAGTGGGTGCACAGGAGGCCACAAAAATGGCGAGAGGACTGGAACACCTCCCCTGTGAGGAAAGGCTGAGAGAGCTGGGGCTGTTCAGCCTGGAGAAGAGAAGGCTGCAGGAAGACATTTTAACAGCCTTTCAGTACTTAAAAGGTGCCTATAGGAAAGATGGGGACAAACATTTTAGCAGGGCCTATTGCAATAGGACAAGGGCAATGGCTTCAGACTAAGTGAGGGTAGATTTAGAATGGATGTAAGGAAGACTTTTTTTACCATGAGGGTGGTGAAACACTGGAACTGGTTGCCCAGAGAGGTGGTAGATGTCCCATCCCTGGAAACATTCAAGGCCAGGTTGGACAGGGCCCTGAGCAATCTAATCTAGTTGAGGATGTCCCTGCTCACTGCAGGACGCTTGGACTAGATGACCTTTAAAGGTTGCTTCTAACCCAAACTATTTTATGATTCTATGATTCTGTGATCTTCCATTCTCTCTCTCTCCATATCAGCACTACAGGAGCTCCTGGTGGTCACCTGGTACAATCCTGCATCTGCCAGATTGGTTTGCTTACTTGCACCCAGAGAGAAATGCAACATGTGAGCAATTCCAGTTCGCTGGTGTGGGATAGAGAACATCTGACCCCTCTGCCTCTCCCCTCATGAGTACCAGACTTTGGGAAGTGTATGGCTTCATTCATAAACACAATTTTGGTTTTGTTGAATTAGTTTGGGGAGGTTTATTGAGCTATACTTTTCTGCTGTACAGCCAGACTTTGTTTGTACACAACATGAGCTACTCTGAGCATGACCACCTTATCCATGCATCCTCCCAAGGCCAGAAGTACAAGGAGTTTATGTTTCACTATTAGGAACCTCCTTTGCCCACAGTCTCATTTCTGATCGTGGAAGGTCTGAAGGTGTCATTTAGAACATTTCAGATAAATTCAGGATTGAGAGTTGTGAAAAGAAGAACATATACAATGACAGATTTGTTTTAAATGTTCAATCTGTATGAAATTGTGTAAGCAGTTAGAATTGCGAGAAGCAGTTGCCACAGGTGAAAGACTGACAGGTTTCCTGTACCTGGACTAGTTGTAGGAAGAGGCCAAGTGAGCTGGGGGTATCAGAGCTGGAGGTGGCAGAGCAGCCATGGGGCCAGGCTGCCCCTAAATGTGGGGCAGCCATTGCTTCAAGACCCAAGAGGCAATAGGCACTAGGTCCTTTCCCTACTCTCTCAACACACACAAAAGCAGCAGTACCCTTAGATAAACATCATTGGAGGTTCTCCATAGCTTTCCATCACTCTTTATCTTCCCAATTCCTCCCTTGGAAGAAGAGGCAAGATCCTCTACTCCAACCTAAAATTGCAAATTCAGTTTTTCATATGCTGTTGGGAAGCCTTCTGCCATGCAGTCTTTCTGCTTCCAATTTGTCATATAGATACATTACACCAAGTAAGGAACTTCCTAATAATTGAGATATATTTACATATGGGTAAATAAATACAGCATTCCTTCTTCATTCACAATTATACACACAGAGATACATACATATTTATGTGGTATTTCAGCTAGTAAAATGGATTGCTGTGAATTTACTTTAATACACCTTATTTAAGCCTCTCATGCCCCATATAGTAACTCTGTTTCAAAATATTTCAGAACTTTTCTTTTGGTTGTTCTTTAAGGAGGGACAATATCCTAGTAAACATTAATTGGCAATGCCTGTCTTATCAGGAATAAAATAGTCTTATTGGGGAATAATTCTTCTCCAAGAAGAGAAGAATTTTTTATTGTCAGACTAGTAAAAATGAGTTAAATGTAATTTTGACTCATCCATAATCATCTGGTTATAGCTATGATCGTTATTTCTGTTTTCTACAGAAGCAATCACTTGCTAGATAGAGTGTACCGTAATCTTAATTTATCACATACATTTTTTTGCCAGCAGCCAGCTGAGTGCAATAAATATCCCAGTCGGAACAAAGGTGCAAATAATCAATACATCTGTTCCATTTACACAAATAATGGCATATAGTAAGATTTATAGGCCTCAGTATAAAGGAGCTGTACTACTCAGTTGATTACTTTTCAATAGCCAACATGCATTTCAGTTTCACTTGTCTGTAAATATGACAAGATACTAACTGTTCCCAGAAAATGACTGAAAGTACCTCCAACACCTTCTCGTACAGAATTTTTCCCTCCTGGTTTTCTTTTTGAAAGAATACCTTACTTCCCTTCCATGGGAAGAGAGTTCATTTACCTGGCTGCCCACATTCCACTCCACACCAAAGACAGCCTCATTTTATTTCAAACCGAGCTGTATTGTTTGCTACAGGAAGGGATCATAGCTCAAGACTGGCAAAATTTGCCTCAGCTGCCTAAAAATTCTCAGAACATTAAGGGCTTTATTATCTAAATGCTGATTATCAATGCTTTAATCGGAGAAAAAGAAATACTGTCACAGCTTGGAAGCTGAGTGGGCTAGATGGAGAAAATTTACAATGAAGCGAGCCCCAAGACCAGGAACCTGCTGAAAGGGAAGAGGATTAAGTGTTAATGAAGCAACTTTTTATGCACTCTCTTTTGACATCAGGTGCTAAATCAAAAACATATCATAGTCTCTAAAAATAAGGTCAGCAACAGTCTAAGACACACTTTCTAGGAATGGAGAACTTGTTCTCCATCTTTGCATGTACTGTTTGTTCAAGGTCCAGAAACATTTTCCTTTTGCCGCAGAAGGGTAAAGTGCAGTAAGACAAACAGCCATTCCAGGATGACAGGCTGACAAGTAGTCACTGAGCATTACATGTTTACATATGATTTTATTTTGCTAGCGGCTGACAAACCACAGTAAATAACTGCTGGGACAAAGGTGAAAATGACCAATAGATTCATTCTGTTTAATTCAATAAAATAATTTCTTATACATCAGGAATGACATGATGCACGTTTATAATGCACTTGCTGTGCTCCTCACTTCTAAGGGTAACCCTTCTACTCAGCATTTTGTAAGTTTAGCTCCCCTTTATATCTTCTCCATAGTTTTAAATCCCAAATTAAGACACTCATTATCATTAGTTAGCTTTGGAAATTTTGGCCCAAGGCTCTTCACTGATCCCTGCTGCAGAAACTATGTTATGGTCTGCAGTGGTAGTAGTGAGAAAGAGCGGGAGAACAGGAGGGAGTGCTTTGGGTGGCAGAGCTGAGCTGTGTATGGTCTGACTGCCCACCTTTCGTGGGCCAAGAAAAAAAAAACAGGAAAGAAACTGACAATTTTGCATTCTCTGTCCATAGCTTTATTATCTCAAGTCTGCAAATAACACTTCCAGGTCTCTTCCTGCTGCTCCCCACGCAGCACACACAGCTTACAAGGTGGGTTGGAGGGAAATAAATGAACAGCACATCCTGCAGGCAGACTTTTAAGCAGGTAGATATATTCCAGCAACAAGTGCAGCCAGTTCATATCCGTGCTTCCATCAGCAAAACCCCACCATGAGACATGATACGGCTTGGTTATGGCTTGGGTTACAGCCTCACAGCAAGTCACAGGCTGCAGTAATCAGCTTGTATCATCTAACAGTCCATTGAGTAGAAGGCAGGTGCCCAAATTTTCATCTCTTCCAAGCTGTGGCACATCCAGGTGTGCACAGTAACAGAACTGTAGGATACTGAGAAGTCTTCTTGCCAGAAGATTCAGAAATTCTGTGCCCAAGCAAATTGTTTGGGGATTTTGATGGAGGAAAGGGAGGCAGAGGACTGTTTTGAATTGTGTCCTAAATCTTTGTTCCACAGAGATGTCTCGTCATAGCCCTGAGATGACAGGAGCTAAAGTCCAGGAAGAGGGGAGAAGAGTTGTCCTGCAAGTAGAAATAAAGGGTTGGGTCCACCCGGATGAGCACATCAATCTTCCTGTGCTTCTTCTACACTTGACAAAGAAAAAGAGACTCATCCAAACCATACTTCACTGAAGTTCATTAGCTCATTGTATTCACATTGTTACCAGTGATGTTCTCCCATTGCTTAAAAAAGCTGGAATAACTATGTACAGTGGCATATGCCCAGAACTGTGCTAAAGAAAGCTAATTTATATGGCACTCAAACGTTAAGAAATGTCAGATTTCTGCTCACCCACAATTTTTCCTTCTGAATAAAAAAGTCCTGTTTAAAATCTGTATCACCTAAAGACTAAAAACAAGCATGAGGTTAAAGCTGCATGGACAACTGGAAGATAAGTCTTCACTTAAATTTTCAAGACTTTGATTTTGCAACTTAAGAAATGCTCTTTAAGAATGAGCATTCCTGTTTGATATTTGTGATGGTTCCTATGGCTCCTTTGTATATATCCTGTCATATGTCAGTGGGGGTTTGGGCCTTTGCCTCCAGCACAGGTTGCTCATAATTGCATTAAGGGAGCTAATTAACTGCTAGGAGGAAAATGCTGCTTTTCCAAAAGTGGGATGAACAAGTCCAGGTCCTCTATCCAGGCACAAGGCCAAGCCATGGGTTGATGGGAGAAGTCCACCTCAGCCAAGCTCTTCCTCTCCTCCCTCGGTACCTGTAGGTCCATTGTCGTGAGAGGGTGACAGAAATGGGCCAGGGGCTTTGAATGAGATGACAGCAGCATCTTGTGCTCTTCCTTCCTCCAGAAACAAATGGTCATTGCCCTCTCAGGACAGGGTGCTTAAAAACTGCTTTGGAGGTTTGACAGGGAACTCATCTATTCAAGATGAAACTGAGCCCTATCACCAGGGTCCATTCTGTGCAAGTATGCACACACACATGCACACACATGCTCACAATATGAGACTTCACAGAAAATTTGTATTTTAAAAGCCCCAATGTAGAACTCCCTCAGATTTTTTTTTAGATCCGTATTTTTGTTTTCAACTCTAAGAAGATCCTGTTTGTGTAAGTGCTGCTATGCAAATAAGAATACTTGCATGAAATGTTTGAAAAACGCTTCACCTATAGGTATAAAAGGAAATAGAGCTGGTTCGTTATTGTCCTGGTTCTTTACAGCAGCAAACAATACTGGCTATCAGAGTATTAAAACGGAAGAAAATAATCCTGTGACTTTGGGAAGCCAGATGCACAGAATTAGCTATGTCCTCAGTCTCTGCCTGTTTGCCATGCTTTTGCCAGAGAGAAATTATCCTCCTGCCCCTGATGGCAGCTTCGGAAAGCCTGGCATGCCTTTTGGATTAACCAGCTCCCACTACAGATGTAACAGGCACCAATCAGGCAACACTAAATTGTTTCCTGTGAAGTTACACTGCAGTTCAGCTACGGGTCCAGCTTGCACTGTCAGAGCACTTAAACCTCCTTGGATAAGAACAAGGCCTGAGCCTAAGGTGATCTGTACTACCTGTGGGTTTATAAACCAAATTTCTCCAGGAAGACACATCTGATGATTGCTATCTGCGGAGACACACGCTGGCGAGCCTTATTAATATGAATGGAGTGGGACAGAGCAACAGCCTCCCAACCTTTGAATATATTTATTTCCAAGTGAAGCAGCATGGCTGACAAGAGCTCTCAGAAATGTGAAGGTTTATTGCCTCATAATGGAATAAAAGGATTAATTTAGAATAGGTCTGTAGCCACTTGTAAAATATTTCATTTTAATAATTTATACTAATGGAATATATGATCTAGGGAGAGTCACATGGGTTGCTCCTGGGCAGTTGTTGACAAGGCGAATGTGGCTGGGGATACCTGTGCTGGACGCATATTTGCTTGTCCCTGGTGGGCTTGTAGGATGTTAAAAAGAGAGGGTAAGAACAAGCAGCAGACAAAGCCTTTAATTCATCTGCTCCTCATGTTGCTGCCGAGTGCTCGTCAGATGGCAGGGCTGATAAGCTCAGCAGGTTCCTTAAAACATGCCACAAGGAGAAAAAAATAAAGCTTTTATCTCTGTAATAAGTAACAAATCCTAATTTCCCTTTCTAACATTAAAAAAAAAAATTAAAAATTAGCTGTCTTCGGTGAGCACAGAAGAGCTCAGTAACAACAACGCTCCAAAAGGCATGCAGAGATTTAGGGGTCACAGACGCTGTTGTGGGTCTGAGTCTTAGAGAAGTGGCTGAAGCAAGAGCTAGATGTGATAGGCAGGAATTATGCAGTCTGTACAGAAAGAGGGTTGTATCTCTTCCCACACATGTGCTGTAAGTCTGTTATCTCCCTTTATCCATCTGAACTGTATTTGCGATGGGTATTTCTGATGCTGTCCAAAATCTGAGAAAGAACTTTGGGAGCTCAGCATTGCATAGGGACTCTTAACTGAGAGATCTGCAGAAATTCTTCAGTTCTGTTTCATCTGTGTCTTGTTTTCTAAATCTGTCTGCACTCTAACAGTATCACACAGAGACCAATGTCTCAGCAAGACATTTCCTTCAACCCTTCTACATGACCGCTAATTCTATGTAAGAAAAGGCTTCTCATAAATATTTCTCAGTTTCTGTCACCATCAATAAATCAGAATCAACAGAACTTGTCCTTACTTCCGTCATCATTGAAAAAAAAAATAACACTGAAATATCTGATTGTTTGGTTCTGTTTCATCTGGCAGTGTAGAAAAACACAGGACTTAGTCCTACCTCTGCCTCTTTTTTAGATATTAGATCTTGACCTCTGTTTACTGCCTACTTCCCCAGCTTTGCTTTTGTTAAGCTGCAAGCATTTTTCTTTCATAACAATTTATATGTGTAATTACCACAAGTACTTCAGGAATTGTTTGCGAAAGGCTTTATGTAAATACTAATTATCAGTAATTAAAAATCCACAGCTATTAGGAAGATCCTGGTAGGGAGAAAATACTGCTTAGGAAGCAACTAACATTTGTCTAGGCAAAATTAAACATCAAATAACTTTCTATGTAATTATATAATGTGAGTCATCATCTGCTGCATAAATGAAAGTGCAAATGGGCGAAAGGTGTCCCCCCACACACATGTACACACACCCCAGCCTACTCTCAAACTGCGAATCTTCAATATTGCCAACTCCTTTCATGTTGGGAGGAATGAATTTAGAGGTCTCACATTACAGTTGCAGAAATGTAACAGCTGCAATGAATGTTTTCTGTGGCATGCTAAAATCGGGTGCTTCCAGGCTGATGATATGCAAACTTAACTCTCCAGGTTGTAAAATGCACTGGGATTCTTTCTTGTGCCAAGTAAGCAAGAAAATATCCTGGGTAAAGAGTAAAAATAAAATGCAGGAACAAATGACATCTGCTTCATATTTTGCGAAAATCTCTACGGTGGGTTTTCATCCGCCTTGATGTATTTCTTAACTGCTAATGAATTTGTTTCCTTATTAACTGTGGTTCAGCATTCGTGTACTCGAACTGGAATTTTGGCCCATCTACAGATGTCAAAGGGCATTTTGCCAGTGTTGTAAGTGGAATTATATTTTCATTTTAGTGATTTATTACAGATTTCAGCAGGCTTTGAATCAGCCTTAGTCCATCTAAAATTAATCAACTTTCTCAGCCTGGTGGGAAAAGTAAACAGGTAATCTATGTGCACTATACAGCAATCCCAAAGTTTGCTTTCTGCTGTACCTGCTCCTGATGATAGGGGAGAAAACCCATTAAGCAAGCAGACAGGCAAAGGGGGCAGCAATTTTACAAGGGGTGCAAAATAGATTTCTGCTCTCAGAGCACAGGCTCCATCTCACTCAAACCTGTCACTGTAACAGGGTGGTGTGAAAGCGCCTGGAGCACAAAGCTGCTGCTGATGCTCACCTCTGACAAGAAAACAAAGCAGGCTTGAGAAAACCTCTCTTCTCATAATAACGCTCAGCCTTGCGCGCTCGGTGCCTGCAGCCCCGTTGTCAGCAGGAGCGAAAAGCTGCATGAAGGCAGCCGGGCTGAGCTGCCTGCAGAATTCTTTTTCAAGTATGTTTTTATTCACTTCTGTGGAGTTTATTTTTCCCTTTCTGGCTCTGCCATTTTAGGCTTGGATTCAATACAGGGAAACACTTCAGTTATCTCTGGATCAGGCCCTCAGATTGTATTGTGGCTGAGGCTTTGAAAATTGCTGTTATCAAAACTATTAGCCGACTTGCCTGTGCTATTTTGAACTGGACTGAAAACGGCTTGATGGGAAATTGAGTCACTCACGAACCACAAGTCAGGCAGGAATAACAGGAATTTCACTGTCAGGTTTTGACTTTCAGCTTTCAAAAGGTTTCTCAGCTAACAGCCATACTGTTCCCTCTCGGTGAGCTGCCAGACTCAAACTCCCTCGAACCTAAGGCCGAAGTGTGGCAGAAAAGGGCAACTGTCTGGGTGAAGTCTGACCTTCCCTTGGCTTGGTTTACTTCTGTCAACAAGGCGACACCAGCCTGGTGCTGGGGGCTTTTCCCTCCGGGAACTTGAGGCTCCCACCACGCTAAGTCATGGGGCAGCTTCAGGTAAACTCACTGCTGGTCTATCTGCCACCACTAGGTGAAGAAACCCGAAAAGAAAGGAGTTCAACCTCTGTGGCTCTGCATTTGCTTCTGCATATCCTTTGCCTTGAGCCCAGCCTGCCTTCAGTACACACCAAGCACAGGAACTCCCTGACATCTGGAAACACTCAGCTGTCATGCAGCTCCCGAAAACACAGTTTTCTAGCCTGTAAGTAGCACTGGCCTCCTCAAGTCTGCCCGTAACTAATGCTTTGGATCAATATGTTGTTAATTTAGAGCATTTCCTCAGTTTTCACTGAGCTTTTTGATTCTTCCCCCTCCCACTTTCATTTTTTTTTTTCTTTTGCTTCAACAAAGCATGAAATCATTGTTTGTCAAAAGATAATCTGATTGCTGCTGTATCTGGTTGTAACTAATGACATTTTCTTCAGCCTTTTAGATTGCTAGGAAGACAGGTAACTGTACTCTAAATTATTTGAGATCAGTCCACCCACCTGCTATGCTTGCAGGTTACAACTAGGAACACGCCGATCAGACCCTCTTGGTCTTACTTTGTTTGGCTTCATTTATGGAAAAGGGTAAGTACAGCTGTCCCAGACAGAGAGACAGAGACCCCCTCCCTCCCACCAGTCCCTCTGCTTCCCCAGCCCCATCTGGTGTGCTATGGATGAGGAACCGGACAAAACACAGTGGCAAACAAGGCACATTTAAGCATTTAGTCACCTACCCAATTCATGTTCATCATCTAAAACTTCTCACAAAATGGACATGGAAATTCAGACACCAAAGCAGAGGACTTCAAAAGGCAGCGTGCTGCAGGGAGTGGAGGGGATTTATGTGTAGGGACACAAAAAAAATGTTTGGGACAGGAATGGGAAGCAAAGACCCTTTGGAGTGATCTTCCCTTGGGTCTGGGTGGAAGGCTTGTATCCATGCACAGCACTCAGCTCTCACCATGGGAAGGTCCCTCTCTTCCCAAACATCACCTGGTCTTTCTCTTAGTTGAGAAGTTCCATCCTCCTCTTTCTCTCCAACTCACAGGTTAAAACACAAGATGGAGGAGAAGAGTTCAAAGGTCTCTCCTGTCTGAGGATATCAGAACCTGTGGCGTCCGGTTACTGGTGGGCCACTAGGATGAGGGGAATTTCAAGAAGGAAGGAAGAGAACTTTTTTATCACTCTTACTGAAGCAATCTGACCTTTCATGTGCATGAAAACTCTCATTACATATGTAAACTAAGTGTAATTATGTGTGTTATCTGTTAGCAACAACATCAAGGATGAGATCTGGCACCCCACTTCAGTGAGCACTATGCTAAGGAGTGTTATGAGTGACTTACGGGAAAAAAATAGCACCACGTTTCCAAGAACAAGAGTGAGATGAAAGTGCTTGTCATCCTCTGGTGAGTGGTGTGTCATTGTAATGGCTTCTGAAAAAAATCACCGCTGAGCTCTGCATGACAGTGTATCACTCAGGCCTGCAGAAGGGTGGAGTACACAGAAAGAAAGGGAAAAAAAAAGTGACAAGCTATCAAAGTTTTATAGCAGCATCCATCACACATGCTACAGGAACTGTAACTACATTTGGTGAAATGTTATCACCAAAGCATCCTTCAGTAAGTGGTCAAGTCCAGAGGGGACTGACTGCTGACTGTTGTCAGCAGGCCAGATACCAGCATGCCCAGAGTGAGGGACTCACCTCCAGGACCAAAGGTGGGCCCACTTGCTCTTGACAGGGCAGGACATGGACCCAGACTCCAGGTGCTCTTCCCTCCTGCCCACTTTCCTTTCCTTCACCAAATCCCTTGAATTCATTCAGACATATTTACAGTCCTCCTCCAATTCACTTTATTTTCTTTTTCTCTGTTCTAATGTGAAAACAAGTTTCTAAACCTCAAGAATCGCTGGTTGTCCTCTAATCAGCTTGAGCTGGGATGCCAAAGTACATCACTTACAACAGTGGGAAGATAAAAAAAGCACCCCAAAATGTGGACTATTTATTCGAGGGCTGTCATTCAGCTCTCTAAAGATTGCTGAAACTAAGCTGGAAGCACAACAAAATCAGGTTTTCAGACAAGATTGTCCTTATTTCCAGCTTCTTGCTGGACTCTAGAAACCTGAGCTCAGCCTTTCCTGTGGCTTCATGTCATCCATGTCCAGGTCTGCCAGAGACTGGCAAATCCCAAGAAGCAAGGAGACAGAATTAATGAAACTAGAACTGTTTTGAGTCTGATTTTATATTCAGCTGGGGACCAGCTTCCTTTGTTTTGGCAAGAAGTGGAGTGTGTATGTGTGTGTGCGTTTGTGTATGCTTGTGTGTGTTTACATTGTGGTGGCATTGCTGGGGGTGGGAATTGCAAATATGCTTGCTCATTCCTCATGGTTTCACTGTATAAGACAAACACAATTTATTTAGAAGGAAAGAGCCTTGCCAAGGACAGTAGTAATGGCTTTGTGCTAAGTAAATTTAATGCAATATGCTTTGGCCAACAGCTGCAGCTTTGGAAGGAAGTGATTCACCTTCTCCCAAAAATAATGAAAAGAAGCTAAGTAACTGGCTGAGAAGGTAGTTTATGCACAGAAAGATTTCAAGACCTGCAGTGCTCGCTAATAGAACCAAACAGCTATCAAAAAGCATGGCCAGCTGAGCTGGTGAATCCCAGGAGCGTGGAGGGGAAAGGGGGAGAGAAAAAAAATTCCTGAGGGTGGTTTTCTGGGTAGATTGAATATATACTCTTTTATTCTGGGAAAGATAAAATGGAATAAAAGTGTCATAGACTGCCAGTTTTATATATTAAAATATTTAAAGAAATAATCATTATGATATCAATCCAGAAAGTATTTCATCTAGCAGAGGTTAAAATATTTCATAGATTCTGGGGCCAGAAAAGGCTATTACAATCACCTGGACTAGGTTTAATGTAATTCAGTTTCAGTAATAGATGCAGAGACCTATTCTGCCAGGCAGACAGCAAAGCATAAGGTAGTTCCCAAAGTTCTCAAGAGAAAAGGGAGAGAGCCAGACACAGATCTGCCTACCAGTTCTCCAACAGAAGTGAGCAGAATTTGTCTGGAGACAAGAAGTTTTTTTTATGACCAGGTCCAACAGCTTCCCTGAAGCAGCAAGGTCTGCTCTGCTGGACCATCCCAGTCCTGGTGTGGTGAGGACCAGAGGGGTCACCTTCCCTCGCACGCAAGAGCCGTGTTTTGTTACGGATGCACAGCACCTCAACAAATCTCAGCTCTCCGCTTACAGCATGCGGAAGCCTCCTTTCCTCTCTCCCACTGAGTTCCGGGCTGGTTTTTGGATGAGTTACTGCCAAGCAGAGCCCACTGCTGCCATGGGCCAGCTGCTATCATTGTCCCACGCGATTTCTTCTCCACATTGACCACTCCAACGGGCCGACTGAGGGGGACTGAAGAGCAGCTGGGCTGGCTCTTCTCACAGCTCTTTCAAGCAGCTGCATGATAACCAAGTGCGATAGTGCTGGTGGGTGGTCTGGCCACAACCTGCGGCTCCTCGCAGGGAGCACAGAGCAAGTCAAGTACTTCTAAAAGTGGTTGTGTAGGAAGCCGCCTCAGACGCTACCTGCTGCAGAGATGGATAGATAGGAAGCAAGCTCTTCCCTCTCCTGGGCTCTGGCACCTCCCCTGGGACTGCAGAGACGACACACGGGGTATTTTTATTCCCACTCCAAATTTACATTGTTCACCTCAGGCTTAAACGGAGGAGCATGAACATCTTTCAGATTTACATTTTTGGTTTTTCATTTGTTTTCTAAACCTGCCCCTGTGTTGGAGGAAAAGGAAAAGGTTTTTAAAAACGTGGTGGTTGGGAAATTTGCCCTGGTTTATAAGTGAAAAAAAGTAAAAATACAAACAAAAAGAATCACTTTTATTTTCACCAGAAAAGGTGTTTTGCCTTTCTTTTCTACCCCATCAAATCATTGCATTTAATGTAAAGCCTCCTCTTTTTCCAACAGTGACAAAGCGTTTCTCTGAAAAGCTTTTGTTTGGCACTGGCACCCCGGGCTGTAAAACTTGGGCCTGGCCCTGAGCTTCAGGTCTCTGCTATACTTTTCCTCCCTTTGCCTTGGGGCAACATAGAAAGAGCAAAGGAGACAGTGAGGCCACTTCTGAGCCTTATGTGTTTGCATCTCAGTCCTGTAAGGGAGCTCAGGTGACTTAGTTCTCCAGCTTCATTTGCATGCTTGGAGCCAATCCGGCCATGGATCTAAAAACCAGTCATTGCCATTGATCTCATTGTGAATTTGCTGTGTGGAACAACAATCAGAAGAAAAGGTTGCCTTGTAGCTACAAGCAGAAAAAAGCAAAAACTCCAAAATCTCCACCAAAAAATAACAGTAAAAGAGAAACCCAGAACTCTCCTTTGCATCAGATAAGCATCTGGACATGTTAAAACCACCCTTGAGCATCTCCTGATGAAAATTAAAAGAAAGTCTCAGTTTTGTCACCGAAGCTGAAAATGTTATTATTTAACAATTGGTTGTGGGCATTGTTGATGCTATAATATATCTCATTTCAAATCATAACAGACGAGTGATCTCTAAACTGTTGGTTCAAATGAGATAATACTCCATCATGCTTTCCTTTGCAACACAAATCCACATAACTAGCACAGTATAAATACAATCACTGGCTGGTATAAAAGCTTCAAATACTATTTTAAATCCTACAAGTATGGCTGGTGCTCAAATTGACAGCTCAATGCTCTGTCAGTTCCCACTGCCAATCTCATTACTGAAGTAAACGGCTCTATCTTATTTTATCCTGTTCTATCCATGATGCACTTAAAAGGACTTAAAAAAATCTAGTAAATGGAAATATATGGTACAATGAACAGCTAAAAATGTCAATTGAATTAGTGGTTGTGTGATATCTTTTCAGCATACTATGTGAACACAGATGCTGCCTTTTATAGAGGTTTATGCATACGAGAAACGTGAAGTGGAACAAATGAGATTTGAATTTTATTATTCTTTTATAGCATTGCATTGCAGATAACATTTTTTAATTAGCTCCTATCTCAACACCTTTGGCAACTCTAAACCATTCAGAGAATCTTGTCTTTTGTTGTTGTTGATGCTGTTGTGGTTGTTTCTTTTGCAGAGAAGTAGTCCTTACAAACGGCAGGAAGCTTATATATCACCAAGTTTAAAAATGATCCTCCAATTAAACAATTAAACTCACAGGGAGTGCACTATGATCCACTCGGACTCTTAAACCCAAATCAGCTGCCAGATGCACGGTGACAAATCTATCCCAAGCCCTAAGAGGTGCCAGGATTGCTAAAAGTTTACTCCCCTTTTCATGAGATTTCCTACACGCTCCACCAAGTGGAAAAGTCTGTAGAAGTCCGTTTGATGGAGCAGGGCTCAGAGACCCAGTTCCTCACCAGCCCCTCAGCTCACCTAAGCAGGGACAGGAGGGACCCGGTGCCACTGTGCAGCTTCATCCACCTGTTACTACCTCCTGGCCTGGCATTACACCCTGAGCAATAAAACGCGAGCTGGATATAAGATAGGCATGAAACCCATCACTCCCAGGACTTCAAAGCAACAAGCAGTATTTTATGTCAAAATAAATAAACAAATGCATAGAGAGAGAAGCTGATGTTTACGCTACATTGCGTGGTGCAGGGGGCAATAGTCCCACCAGCTCTGTTTCTACACAGAGCATCTTTGCACAACTTCTTTGTTGAAAACTTCAGGGACGTGGTGTCTTCTAAGGATTCCCTCGGGCTCCCAGCCTATCCCTTGCTTCACAATGTGTGGGCAGGATACAGCTGTTCAGCTTCACTGCATGGTCTTCTCATCCAAACTATTCACATAATGCAAAAATTATGTCCCTCAAGGCACTATGAAAATTCACATCCTAACACTGTTTCAAATGCCGATTTATTTCGCAGCCTAGTGCAAATATTGTGTCTGCTCCAGAGTCCACTGTTTCAAATGATACCACAGTGCCTCAGATTAAGTCTGTGGGATTTCTTCCATACCTAAAAAGGATACAGAATTTGTTATTCTTTGCAGAACAACAGAAAATAATTATTTCTTTTTCGAAAAATCACAGTAATATATTCTCCTTTCCACCCCTGGTTTCTTTCAAGGCAAATCCAAACTTCAGAAAATTTGTGAATAGAAATACGTGAAAATATAGAAGGTCACTCTGGGGGCTTAGCCTAGCTCAAGAGAAAGGAGTATTTTAGGTTAAGTATTGCACTACAGCCTATTCACCTCTTCCAGCTGAGTACTCCCCACTCACAGGAGAAAAAGGATTTCTGCTGCTGCTATACATCATATAAATGCAACATGATATGAAATGTTTGTAGACACAAATTTGAGAAATTTCCAACTCCAGCTTTCAGCAATGACATTAGTCTGAAAAAGTAGCCGTGATGTTTTCAGCGTCCGTTTCAAGCCTGGGAAGCAAGCACAGAAGAATGAGCTCAGCTGAAGGGGTCTGGGGAACTCTGTCCAGTATCAGCCCTGATCGGGATCCTTGTGTGGCCCTGGCAGAGTCATATAAGGCCACCTTCAGAAACAAAGGGGCTCACGTACGCTCCCACTGAAGGCAGACCCCGGCCCCACCACCACACCATGTCAGGGAAGGTTTGTGGTAAATAACATCATTTACTGCCATGTATGTTCTTCCTGTCTCTCTTGTTCTTGTCCCTTAGCTCTGTTTGCACTTCACCCCCAGAAATGTTGTTCATATGTGTCCTTTAGCTCAGCTGTAAAAGAAAAAGACATTTGCCATGATATGTAATAGGGAGTTTGGTAAAAAAAGGGATTGAAAACCCAAGCCTGCATGAAATGGACAAGAGAGAGCCCAGGCACGGGCAGCCTGTGTTAAGCCCCAAATTTAATTCAATCCATCAGAAAAACAAAAGGAAAGAGGATAAGAGGCTGACATTTTGGCAGCATCTGCCTCTTCAGAAGACAGCAGGAGCTGCCAAAATATTAGGCTCTCTCATCTGTTTTCCTCATTGTTTTTGTGATGGGGGGGAATTAAATCCTACAGTTGCAATTGATCTAATGTGCCAAGGCTCCTTCCTGATAATTGATTTTCTTGATTTTTTTTCACTTGCCCTGTCCCCAGGTGCCCATTGTCCCTCCAAATCTCTCTATGGCCACTCAGCCTTAATTCTATCTTGCAGGTTCTTTTTCTGTGGTGCTTTCACTGCCACAGGTTTCATTTCCACTCCAGGTCTGATTTTTCTTCAGGCTCCAGCTGTAGTTCAAAGATGCTCTGCTGTTCTTTGGCGTCAGTTGCTCACCTGAACCACCTTTTCATAGAAGTTGTTGTAGCTGCTGTCCCAGTCCTCTGTGAACCGCTGCTGTTCACCTCGGCACTCATGAAGAGGGGCTGGCGACAAAGAGTGAGCATGAAACAGTAACTTTGGTTAAACCTAAGGAAGGAACTTTGGCTTCATGAGGCAATGCAGAATTCAAATATCTGGTTCAGGACTGGAGCAGAAAAATCCAATTTACGTCTCTATGTTACACATTACGCACTGAGAAATGGGATTTACAGGAAAACAGTGTGTTGCCATTAGCAAGCCCAGCTGAGGGGTGTGTAAGGCATTGCATTTCTCCCAGGCAGAAGTACCTAGCCCAGAGCTGAGGTCTGGATGTCTCTATGACTTAAACCTCCATCCTGTTTAAATGCCGAAGTCATGCATTTAGGGGCACAGCAAGCAGCATGGATATTTCATGCTATTGCTTACCTTGTCATTAAGCCACAGCACAGGAGGACAAGCCAGAGGAGACCCAAGCCCAGCATCTAGGGCTAGGGCAACTAGTTAGAATAGGGGGAGATAAATTTCAAGCTCCTGCTCCCTAAATTCTCTGGAGACCTTTTAATGTAAAGGACAAGGACCAAGGCAGAAGTCTTTCCTCTCGCATGTGACAGCCTTGCTCAGAGTTTCACCCTCTTTTGCTTGTTCTTCTGGTAGCCCTGTAACTGTTTCCTACCAGGCTGCAAAGTTTCCTAGCATCAGCACATTGTGCAAAAGGTGGTTTTGAACAAAGTCAGCTCTCTGTAGCAGAGTGGTAGGTGTGTTTTGAGCATGTTTAGTGAACCAAGGCCTGCAGGGCAGGGGATTTTGAAACAGAGAAGCCTATATTTTTGTAAATCAAATCAGACATAGTTAGGAGGCAGACACCCTCCTCTTGGCCAAGCTGGCAGTACTCCTGCTCTGGAGTATAGCAGAACTAAAGGCACCTATACAAGATTTTGCAAGAACATTTAGACTCTTTTAGGGTATCTCAGGTTCTGATCTGCTTGGGTAGACATCTTCTAGGTCAGTGGGTTTGAGTCAGGGTCTAGAAAAAATCTTCTTCCAGACTACACAGAAAGTCAGACATGGTACACACTTGTGGGAATGGAGGAAAGCGGGCTGTAAGCAGACAGCTCCACGGGAAGACTGAATAAAAGGTAGCATATAATGAATAGGATGTGGCTTAAAGCAAACAAAACTAGACATCAGCTACAAAATGCCCCTACCCTGCGAGAGCAGTGAGTTACTAACATCATAAGCTAGGGTTTGACATTTACTTTTCTGCACCAACCCCCAGCAAGTAGAGCAGTTTGTCTGCTGTCAGAGAGCCCCTTTGGAAATGCTGGCAGTTTCCCTTTTGACTCCCTTTCCCTAGTGTACCCTGCCCTGCGGTTTCTGGCAGCAGAAGTGGTAACTTCAAAGGAGGCAGTGGGAATACACTTTTAAAGGGTGAGCACTCAGTAGCAGCCACTTTAGCAGCTGACTATTTCAGAGAACTTATTAAAAGAGAGAGGCCTAAGTAGCAAGGGCTACATTAATAGCTACAGGGTACTTACACAGTAGAGAGAACAGCAGCCTGTTCTTTATTTACCAGCTGCCACGCTGGTAACTATCTTTAGCAGAGGGGCAGACTAAGTCAGGAGTCCTGGGAACAAAAGAGGCAGATTTCTTTCTGCAGTGTTTAGATTCTACATTTGCAGACTGTCTTGCTAAAGACACAAAGAGAAGAGCGAGATTATGGCTGTGATAATCTCCATAGCAATTTGAGGTTTGAGGAAGCCAGATTCCAGCTCACCTGGAAGAGGGAAGGCGATACCAGAAGCCATTTGGAAAGCAAATACAGTGCCAGTTTTTAATGGAAGCACACAGGGAATAGAGAGGCAACAAATTGTACAGTAGTGACACGTACTTTGGAGGAGATGGCACAGGAGTATCACAGTGGCAGACCTTTAACAGCTCTGGGTGCTCTGGGCACACCCAGATTTTCTAAACCCAATCAGCATAGCTCCTAACACAATTGTCATAGCCACATTTTCAAGCCAACGTTATGTCAGAAGCACTCATATATGGAGCTCTTTGGAAAATTGGCTCCTACTTTTTGGCAGTAATTGAAAGCTGAGCTGTTAGGAAAATGGGAGCTCTAAATGCCTGGATGACATTTCTCAACTTTACTCACAAATAGAAGAACCTGTAAACCAGAAAGTCAATGCCATCAGCCATCTTTTAAGGATATCACCATCAGACAGACTATTATTACATTTGCTCTTCTATTCATGCTCATGAGAATTATAAAACACAGTTAGCAATAGCAGAGTGACAGACCACTACAGCATTCAGATTCAAATATCCCCTGTCTTAATACAGAGCTATATCTAAACAGAAACAGCACTGACGTGCATGTAGGTTACAGTATGTGTAGTGCATGCCTGTTCCTTTAAATGAACAGAAACACCAGGCAGTTATCTCCATCAGATTTTATTATGTGACACAGGATGAACAATTACATACTGTGCAATAAGCTAAGTGAGGTTTTAATCGCTGCCACATTTATGGATGGTTTGTCCTGACCTTTCATAGCCTTAAAAACTAATAACTGAAGCAAAACGAAGTTTATCAGCTCCTTTGAGAGACTAGTCATGTGAGCATAATTAAATCCCAGCCATTAGTAAAGCCTGGATTCCTGAGCTGGGAGGAACTGAGTAACTTCCCATGTCGGATGGTGCCGGACAAGCAATGCCTTTTCTTTTTGACCAAATTAGAAAAAAGGCTATGGGGTTTATGGCTAAGGCCAAATCATCACCTGAAGTAAATTACACCACATTTGCAGCTTTCATTGTCTGCTTACTTCACTTGTAAGACAATAACAACCATCGTAATATTTTTAGTGAAGAATGTTTATTCTGAGAAATGTGATGTATCTAAGAATAGTTATATAGAATTTATGCTAGATAAATGTCACACTAAAAAGGGAGAGCTCCGTGTTACAGAGATAGCAAATCTATGGAAAGATTCTCTTAGGCAAAGAGATTTGACGAACTCCGTGTGTAGGCTAGTAGCAGAGCTATGGACATAACCTGAAGTCTCGGCTTTTCTTCCTCTTCATTATACCAACATTGCTTTCCAGAGATGTGAATGAGATGACAAGGAAAGAGAGATGGTATTTAACACAGTTTTCACATTAACATTTTTCTGCTGGTCCCCTGAAGACCCACAGCTGTCATTAGGACTCTAATCCAGAATTTTCTCCATTCCAGAATACTTTCAGTAATGGTTTCTTCCTGTTCATGTGTCCTTTGCATGCCATTGATTTATGGACTTTCATGCCTCTTGCAATGAAGTGATGCCTTGCAACCCTAATGCATCCAAGAGGCAACCATTTGAAGCAAAAGACTTGAAGAAACACTACCTTGAAGCAAGCTCTAACGATAATCTCTTTTCACTGCATCCATGTTTGTAAAAGCAGGAATGCAAAGTTGCACTGTTTCAGCTTATTTCAGATAAAAGGATAAAAGATACTGTGATTTTATCTTTTTCTTTCTCCAGAAGGGAAGGTATGAACCCGTCTACCTGTGGTCTGCTTCAGCAGAGTGGCCTCAAGACCTCTCGCAGGATGCCTCATTCCAGGCTTGGTGACAAAATTGCCTACTGCAGTACTTTGCCATTTTATTTGCCACCCTCAGCTGCAAATGCAAATGAGCAGACACGCCTCAGATTAAACTCTCCACAAACATTCAGAGAAGGTAATTGTTGTGATCTGACCCACAAGAGAGAGAGAAATTCACACATCCGATGAGTTTGCAGGCATCGCTCCTTGCAGCTGCACAGCTGTCCTTCACACATGAAAGAAACAGGTCTGGTACCAAACATCTCTTTCAGCTTTTCCTTCTGTACAGCTACATTCAGGTTTCTCCAAACTGCAGTTCTGTACAACATTACAGCTGCCTGGGCCAGATCTTCAGCAGCTGTAACCCAGCCTGGATCCATGGATTTCAAACGCCTTTTCTACCTGCTAGAGAATCTGTCTGCAAGTTGAAAGTACTTCTCTGTCCTCCTTCCCCACAAACACACATATGCATCCACATACATGGCAAATGGAACAAGTCCAAAAAGTTTTTTCTCAACTCTGGTAGCATAATTTTTTTTGTTTCAAACTAACATGGAAGGGAAACTTTGAAAGATTTTCAATTCAAATGTTCCTGGGGCAAGAGGGCTGAATGTAAACAATAGCTAGGGCGTGTTTCTGCAAGAACTTTTAAAGCGGAGTCCTAAGTCAAATGTCCTTTCCTCCACCTCTTGTTTCCCTTCTACAGCTAATGTATACTGTACACTATAGTGCATCACTCCGTCAGACACTCCTCATGGCTGCCAGGTCACTGAGCACATGGCAACTTCTGCCAGGGAAGTAGAGCTGTGCTGGTCTGACAGTTTTGATAATGACTTTTCCCCAGAGAGTCAGGGGAAGATAGCAGTTTTCCCTAGTTCATGTGGTTCGCTGAGGAACAGGTAGGACATGCCAGAGAAGCATCTCCTGCTTGGCTAAGCACATGTGAAAAACGCTGGGAAAACCAGAGAGAAAGGATCCTATCTTGCTGTAATTAGGGCCAGGGGAACAAAAAGGGGTAGATGGAGAAGATGGAACCTTTGGTACCTGTTTAATAGTTTCTTTGGGCCTTGAAGTGGTTAAATCAAAGAGCTTCTGATTTTCAGAACTGTAAAATGGCAGCCCTCTCAGATCAGACATCATTAAAGTGGGAATGATCACATGATAGGATGCTGGGAAAAGGGGTCAAAAGATAATGAAGGTTTCTCTTTTGGTTTTCTAAAGAAAAGGAAATCACCAGAGTGGGATTTGATGAAGTCAAGTTGGACAGACCCACCTTTACTCTGGAAATAGTGCAGCTTTCCACTAGAGGAACTGCAGTTGGGCTGTGTGAGGTGAACACGCCATGAAGAGTTCAGGGAAAGACCATGAACATTGGGCACTCCATCATCTACTGCAAATTCAGAGCACCTCTGAGCATTTAGTGAGTTCTGTATGACTCCCTGCTAACCGTCCAGGTATGAGCACACATCGAGCCACTTTGAGTTCATACAGCTGTGGGGGCCAGGATGATCTCGCTCTGACACATGAATAACGTTCAGCAGATGGAGCTTTTCAGTACCTTTGCGATACAAAACACGGTAAGACTATTAATGAAGCACTATCTTTTCAGTTGATCTCTCCAGTATGAAGTTGACAGTGGTGGCCTATTCGTATATTTCAGACAACCAGATTATCTGAACATCATCTGGGTAAATCAAACTCATGCAAAGTTTTCAGCTGATTTCATCATCCTACTGCCTCTTCCCTCTGCAAGGCTTTAGCACTTCTTGGCACATAGGCTGCTGTTGTTGCAAAAATTTTGTTGCAGTTAATTTTTTTTAATTGGTTGATCAATCAGATTTGAAAGATGCAAGGCTGATGGAAGAAAGAAATGCTCATTTGACTAGATCTAGTTAAGAAATACACTACTAATCCCTGAAGATACTTGGATGAATCCTAAATTCGTATATAGGATGGCTGATGCTGTTGGCTTTTTAACTTCTAGGTTCATAATGCCCTTCATGCAATGGATAAATGTAACCATACTTGTGGAAAAGAAGATGGCCTGTTGGAAACTCCAGCCAACTGCAAGGTTGTCTTTATGTACGACTGTTTCCTTTCTTTGATAACAAACACAAGGATTTCCAGATTCAGCAACTCGGCATCTTCCTTTAAAGCACGCACCAAATTTGTAACATACCATAGGCTGGCTTTATTAGATTAATTAAAGAAACCTATTAATTTCCAAGTAAATGAAGAATATTTTTAATCATTGCCTGCAAACCACTTAGCACATTAACTTGTCCCTCTGAAGTCATTTACTTAAGTGTGGCCTCAGTTTGCTTAATCCATAACTGGTCAATAGTATATTAATATTACAGTCTCATTTCGGATCTAAGCATGTCTGAGCCTATTAAACTGTCACCCTGGATTTACTTGCAGGGAAAAATTATCTGCATTCAGAGATAGAGGAAGAAAAGTATTAAAGTGAATCGAACACTAATGAAATTAATCATAATCATCGTAAGTACTTTCAACTGCTATAACCCAGTGGGAGATGCTGCTACAGGAAAGTCTCCCTGCTGTATCATTTTTATGGCTGAGTTGTGGAGAATACTTTAGCTTTTGTTTGTTCCAAAGAGACCGATAATACTCTGGTGATTGGAATAATTCCTTTTTTTTTAATAAGAATCAACCTTAGAGACAACCTTGAAACACAAGACACTTCATGCAAAGGTGGTTCTACTGAACTAGTTTAATGTAGGTCAGACCTACTGTGGTTTGAGTTATAATTCATTCAAACTGTGAGACTCCATCTCTTGCTGTTTACTTTTACTGCACTGCTTGCTTGTGAACATAATATATATAATTTACAGGTCCCAGACAATAAGAAAGAGTAAGTCAGGAGAAAAATGATCTATGTCGCTGCAGTGTAAGATACATGTAGTAGATATACAGAGCCAGATCCTGAGTCGGGTAGATCAGAATAGGTGCATAGTGCGTTAAAGTCAATGAAGCTATGCAGATTTATATTAGTGCTGTAAGACTATCCTTCACAGCACTCCTCTCAATTCACACAAAAATTTTATAATCCTTTAGTAATACTTGAATTTAAAAAATACTTATTTTTTTCTTTGCATCTGCTAGGGTCTGCAGTAGCAAGACAATAATCTGTATCCATGAAACTTTTGAAGGTTTCCCCTGCATATCTTCTTTTAATTCTTCAGTTGTCTAGAAACTCTGGTGTTGTATGGATTAAACAGTTGAAGAAAACATCTGATGAAGAGGAAAACGACAATGAGAAAGGCAAAAAATAGCAGAGGATCAAAAGAAGTTATCTCTAAATACAAATTTGGTGCTATCCGCAATTAAGCAACATTTGACATTAAAAAAATATTTGATCAGTGTTTTGGCTTACAGAACTGCTTAAGGGGCACTGTGATGTGTAAATTCAATTCAAATGAAGGTTAAATATAGTTCCTTGGGAAAGACTGCACGGTTTAAATTACCTAATTATTTGGACAAAATCTGTTCTCCTGTAATTAAATGTATACAAAAGAATGTGTCTTTTTACTAAGTACATTTGGAGAGGAGATGTTTATCAGCAAATGCTTATTTCCTTTTGAAGAAATGTAAAGACACTGTCATCACTCAGAACAGTGTAAGAAGGAGGAAGGTTAGTTTATACATTTATCAGAGATCTGTTGAGGTTGAATGGAACTGAGACAGAGCTCTCCTGTATTTTGCTTTATGCAGCCCTCTAGGTCCTGATTCAGCAAAGCCCTTTACTATATGATTTGCTTGAAGCCTTTCCTTACAATGCAGGAAGGCATACACCATGGCGATGTGCTCCATCCGTGCTCTGGTGACGAAGAGCTGATAATTCAGCTAATCCATGTCTGCTACAATGCAGGATCGCTGTTTGCAGTACCGGGGACCAGATTTCTGCCTTCCATTCTGCTCAGACCTTCTCATTCTGCAAGTGTTCACAGGTTTCAGAAGGACGACTGCTGGAGTGAGTTACGGCCCTGTGTGAGTAAGGGGATGAGAGTCTGGCTCACTGGGGTTTGTTTAGTCTATTTTTAAATGTATTGAGTGAGGGGATTTCACCATCTTTCTGAGGGAGGCTCCTTCTGAGACTAGCAGATGTCAACAGCAGGATATCTTTTGCATGATACTGGGCATGAACTTTCTCTTCACCTTGTCCATTCCTCTTTGTTATGTCCTATTCTAACTTGTGTATCTCCATCAATATTCACACCCTTTAGTACTTCTGTTTCTTCCTCCAGAGCCATTGCTCACTCTCTTAAACTGTAGTCCTTTCATCCTACCTTTGGTGTCACTAGATACACCTCCTTTCAGCTTTGGGAGGGCACACTTTTCACCCTTTTCTGCCTCCCTCCAGATTGCCAGTTCAGTTCAAATCTGCTGTGTGTGGCTGACAGACAGAAAGGTCAGCCTTGCATAGGGCTCAGAGCTCTACGCCATCAATTTAATATTGCAATACAGGCATAATGCACTTAGATTGTTCAATTCCTGCTCATGAACCAAAGTCTTTCTCTCCAAAGGGCTGGAAATTAAGTCTGCACAGTGAGCCTAAGCTTCACAATGTCAGCCACTGCAGCAGATTTCTGATGCGGAACAGAGACTTCGAAAATAAAATAATAAGCAAGGTCGTATTGCTTAAAATTCTGAAATTTCCAATTGTATCTAGAATTACGCAAATATTTGTGGTTTCCCAGGTTGGAAGTATAGCATCACTCTGTATGTCTGGTCGCCAGTCATAATACCTGTCATAATTATATTGGAGAAGAAATTGCATGATCATTAGGAAAAGTGCATTGGTGCACAAAACTTGCGTCTGGTGGGCCCAGAGCATCTGAACTGCTCGTGGAAGGAATGCCTGGGTTTCACACATGTGTAGAGGATAGATTTTTCAAAGTGAGTCGGAAATTAAAGGCAGCTCATCAAAATTTCCTACAAGTTATTTTACAATCCACTCTCTTTACTCAAATTAATTCTGCGGAACATGAGATTACTTAAAGGAAAAGGAAGAGAAGAAGAGAAGGGAAAAAAAAAGAAATACATTTATTGCTAATAGTCATAAAAGGAAACCATAAATCCATCGGGGCCATGCAGTAAGTTTAATAGTGAGTAAGAACACATGTAATCAATATGAATGTATTCATTTTTGTTTTGTCTCAGCCACAATCAATATGCATGGTACCTCACTGTTGAATAGGAAGCCACCGCTTTTGCCCTAGTGAGTTTACAATAATTCGGTGAAACTCCTGCTGAGTTTTGATTGAATAATAAGTTTGGCTCTAGCTAGACAGAAAGCGCAGGCAGGCAATATGCTGACAGGGATCAACACTGGAAGCCAGCAATTCCAGAAAAGAGATGGGTGCAGGAAGGAAAGGGAAGAACAGATCACCAAAGAGGGACTTCAAGGAAGAAAGACAAAAAGTGTTGCAGTTCTTTCTCTGGATGGTGCAAAAGATCCCTTTTGCAGAGCAGAAGGAAGCTGTCCCCAGCCTTTCATGCAATATGAAAAAAAGATTTGAAGGTGATCTTTGCAGCACCACAGGAAGGAGTTGCTTTAACTTTCATGTGGCTCCTCCAAATTTTCATTTACTGTGTCATTTGTAATTTACTTCATGTCCCTGTCCCATGGTTACATGCACCCAACGGGCATAAAGCAGCACCACCGGAGTTGCCAAAGCAGAGAAGGAGGAGATGCAGGCCCTGGGGAAATCTGGAAGTGCACTGGCTCCCACCATCACACCCTGGGCAAACATCTTTCTACAGAGCAGGCACGGACGGTGCAGAGGAAGACTCCGCTCTGCTGCCCACCGCTAACGCTGCTGAGCAAGCAGCCTGTTACATTCTCCACTGGTTTTAATTCGCAAACAGCCTTAAAGCATTGCAGAAACAAGCTTGGGTTTATCTTTTTTTTTTTTTTTAATGATGACAAGAAAGGCTTGGCTGTCTGTGTAATGCCTGCAAAGTAATCGCTGAACAACCAAAGAGTACACAAGGTGTCACACAGAAGCAAAGAAAGAGGTCATCCTGACCAGAGCAGGGAATGAAATCAGAAATGTTCAGTCATTGAATCAAGCTTCTGCACTATCATGTCTGGACATTGAACCTACTTGGGGCACCAATAAAATCCAAATAAACAAATATAACTGTTTCATGTGCTTTTGAACTTACCTGTCAGAGCAGTGGCTGTGTCTCTCAGTCCCCCCAAGCAGGTAGCCTGAAAACAGTTCAAAGAGCAATTAGGCATCTACCTTTCACTGAAGTTCAGAAGTGCTGGCCGTTTAGCTATGCTTTGAAGACACACAAACAAATGTGCACTGCTCTGTGTCAAACAGTGTGTTTCTCAATGGCCTCTCTCTTTTCTTGGGGAGAAATTTCAGAAAACTCCCCCTGGATGAGCTCTTCAGGGCTAATCACCATACACTGCTTAGCTACTCACTTCCAAGGCTGATGACAGTCTAGTTACTGTATTGTGTCTTGTCATGCCTTCCAGTTTGTTAGCCTCGTAATGAAAAGACCTAATTCCTTCCCTGACTGGTTGGGAGGCTTGGCTAATGGCACTGTGTAAATGAAGAGAATGGTTATTACTATGATTATGAGTGTTACATTAGTAATAACAAGGAACTGTGGTCAGATATACAGGAAATGAGAGAAAATACCTAATTAACAAGCAGGTTAAAGAAACAACTGGCTTTCATGAACAGAGGAGAGAGATTTGCATGTGAAATAGAAAATTCTGAGCTCAGAAAAAAAACTCCTGCTAGCATTAACTCCAATTTAAAAATGATTTAATTTTGCCATACATTTTAGCCCAGGGAACACTGGCTTCCTGCAAGCATGCAGGCAAGCTCATGAACTGTTCACGCAAATACCTGCAGGAGGGGAAGACTGAGCTCATAACTTGGTGTTTCATTTTCCAGTGAGACCTACACTACCCTGAGTCAGCACAGGATTCAAGGAGAGAACTCCTTTCATGTGCCCAAGTGGTCAAGGACTAAGGAAGCAAGTAAAAGACTAGACAAGTTAAGGATGGTCTTTTCCTACTGCATCTTCAGAGCTTTTGGCATTCAGTAGGTTTTCATTGCCTGAAGAGGCCCAGATGGCACCTGAATATCATAGTGTCAACAACCCCATCAAAGGATCTGTCTAACCTTTTTGTTCGCTCTTGAGCTATGGCTTACCAGTGCATCTGGGCCAGACACAAACATATCTCAGACAGCAGAGTATGAGCAAAAATAATGACGTAAATCCCACCTGTACTGCTGAGTAAAATTCTCCAAGGAAGAGATACCAGCTTAGCTGTCGGGTGGAGTTAGGTCCTGTTTAACCGGACAAGGAGAGCTCTGGATGATAGTGATCTGGTTATCTCCTCACAAGTGATGTGCAGGCCACAGGTATTTAAAAAGTGACACAGCAAATACTTTCAAATAGTGATCTGCTCATATCACCTTGCTCTCAAAGAGGTAATATTTTTCTCCAGGGAATGATTTCTTGCAGCTTGTGCACAAAGCCCTAAGCCAAAAAATCCCACTTCTGCCCTGGAAAACCTCTTAGCAACTGCAAAGGATTATCTGTAAAGCCTTTTCCAAACAGCAAGCTAATGAATTCAATGCATATCTAAGACCGATCCAGACATTACTCCATTCCTTCGAATGCCCAACACATCAACAAGATGTCAGTCAGAGACGTGCTGCTGTATCCTACTTAAACACGGATGGAGAACTCAAACACAACATTGAAGATGTCAAGCCAACCATCTATTGTATTGGTCTGTTTATTCTTTTCCATTCTGACATACATCCAAAACTCTCATCGCAATCCATCTATGCCCTAAACACTGTCTGGCATATTTTTCCAGAGAAAACCAGGAAGCTCATTAGCCTCCTTTAGAAGATACAAATCTGCAGCTCAACATAAGCTTCAAGAAAACATATTTGATTTCCTGTCCTGGAAGGTAATTTTTGCAAAACTAACAGCAGAGTAGTTGATATATTGCCAAGACTCTTGTTTGCTCACAATCTGTTCATGGGACACCTGGGATATCTGAACATGGAAGTAGCTCTCCTTCATGTTATCTGCAAAGTCTTGGAGGAAAAAATTAGAGGAAGTGGAGGAACAGGAAGAAAAATTTTATAAGGAGTAGCAAAAAAAGCACAGTAATTATTTCAATTAAACAGACAAAAAAAATAATTTAAAAAAATCGATGCAGTTTCTTCTAATTTTTACTGCTGGCTAAAGCTTGAATAGTAGCAATTTGATGCTTGTACAATGGCATCTGCACAAACAGCTGTAGTTCCCTTGTGTAAAACATATAGGATACAGTGTGGATTTGCTTGAACTTGCTTTCACAGGCAGCATGGTCTGACAAAGGAATGGTTAATGATTTCTGCTAAATAATGAAAAGCTTCAGACGCATGGCAGTGTAGTATGCTCCTTACTCTCCCTTTGTCTAGGTGCACATCTTAAACCTAGCACAATCTAATTTGGGGGAGGGACGGGTTTGGGGAGTGTAAGGGAGAGGCAGTGAAGAGAAATCTTCATTCACTTTGCCCGGCTGTGGAGTAGACCGCATGGATTATCTTTTTATTTACGTTTACTCTTCTCTGAGTATTTGTGTTTAAAAAGCCTAATATGCCCTATCAAAAAGGATTATGTTTAATTGCCTTGATGCTCATCTCCTTGAGACTAATGCTGGGAGGCATACTAGTGTATTCAATTTAGAAGTTTGTATATAGGACATAACCCAATAAAAGTCCCTGAAAACTGATGAAGTTGTATATTATACAATGTCTCTGTTGCCCATCTTTATTTTTTTTTCTTCAATGTGCAGAGAAAGGTAGAACAGTTCTGTACATGATTAAGACCAGTTCGTGGAGATTTATTGGCAAGGGTTGCACTGCATTTTTGGTATTAACCTCTTAGATCACAGCAAGTAGCTTTTGAGGTTGGCTGGGGGCTGGAGGAAAGTTCTTCGTCAAGGGACATACCATGACTGCCTTCTTCTAAGGGGAGGCTGAGGGCACAGTGGGAAGGCCACTCTATTCTGCCTGCTACATCATGCAATAAATATTAACCAAAGATGATTAATGAATGCAAAGAAATAACTAACAAAGAGCTCTTACGAACCTTACAGCTTGTATGTATCTTCTTATATGACTAAAGAAAAGCAGGGTTAAGAAAGAAAGAATCTGCCAGATTCGCCTGCCAGACGAAATCTCATATGTTTTATTCCTAGCTGTGTTGCAAAGAAAGTGAAATGATTTAGGGCTTTATCTGCCCTTACTTCTCCCTCCGCTTCTGATTCCTCCTGACCCTTCCAGTAATCCCAGTAGCCCTGTTCCTGGAACCACACTGGCTGATCCCTCACCACCAGCAACTTCTTTTTCTCCTTACTAGTTAGCACACTCAGAGTATCAGCATTTTCCTGGCGGGAGTGTGCAGCAGTGCCACTTCTGTCAGGAGAGGAGAGCAGAGCAAGCGCGCGCAGTCCCACCAGCCAGGTGAAGGGCAACTTGCACACTCTGCCCCAAAGGGCAAAACCTGGCTGCTGCAGCTGAACCTGAAAGAGAAAATTAAGCCTGTGGAGTTTCAATTTCCTTGATTAGATGTCCCTATTAAAACTAAAAAAGAAAGAAAAAGATAAATATGTCCAGTAAACAAGGTTGGAATCAGACCATGGACTTCATCCCAGAGCACGGTCTTTCCAGGCAAGGAGCAAATAGATCTGCAGCTTTATTTCAAGCAGTATTAGGACAAGGGCAAACTGACAAAATTCACACCTTAGTGCAGTTTCAGGTAATGAACGTGCCACAAGATACAGAAAGAAGAGGTTTAATTAACAACTCTTCTAATTGTATTCTTTTAAATGCTGGAACAAGTAATCAAAGAAACTATTTGTAAGCATCTAGAAGATAACGAGGAGATGAGTTATGACTAGCATGGATTTGTCAAGAACAAATTGTGTCACACTAATGTAATTTCCTTCCACCACAGGATAATAGACCTTGCGGACATGGAAGAGGCTGTAGACATCATATATCTTGAGCCTCGTAAGTTTTCTGACACTGTCTCATATAACATTCTAATAAATAAGAGCAGAAAATCTGGACTAGGGGAAACATGCTAGAGAGTGAGTGCAAAACTGATTAGCAAGCCATCAATGGTTCACTGTCAAAGGCTGCATCAAGAAGATTCCACAGAGGTCTCTCTTGGCCTAATACTATTCATTGCTAGTGAACTGGATGATAGAAGACATTAAATCGCACATTGGACGTTACTGGGAGAGGTTCCACATCTGCTGCAGGAAAGGACTAGTGTTCCAGAATAGGAAAAATAGGATGGGTAGTCAAGCAAAGTCACTGTTCTATTATAGATTGAGTCAGCAGTAGTCTGCTACATAAATTAAAAGTTAAGAATAATTGACTTGGTACTACAGCTTTGTAGGTAAGGGTCTGTGTGTTACAGCTGGTCAGAAGATGAAAGTGAAAAGAAGAATAAAAAATTTTTGCTTTACTCAACACTAGTAAGACCTCAGGGCATTGCATCCAGACTAGGTTTTGGCCTCCTATCTTTAAGGAACATGTAAGCCAATGAGGTCCAAAGGAGAGCAACAGAAATGGCCAAAAATCTGGGCATCTAGAAGGAAGAGCTGAGTTTGCATAATCTGGAGAGAAAAAGACTGATGCAAAATACAGCAGTGATTTTTGAATCTGTGATTGGTGTAAAGAGAAAGCAGACAGTTTCTTCTCTGTGACCATGGTGAGCAGGACAAGAAACAAATAGTTTATAATTTAGGAAGAGAGTTTAAGTTTAGGCATTAGGAGAAAATGTCCAATGTTATAGACAGTTGAAGAATGGAATAGACTCCTTAGGGATGCTGTGGAGTCTCCATTACTGAGAAAAGATCCATGTACAACTTGATGTTGTCCTGGAGTAGGGAATTGACTCGATGACCTACAAAGACTCCCTTCCAATCCACTTTTCTACAATCCCATGGATTCTATGAATACCACAATCTAGCTCTGTTTAATAAATTAAACTGTAAGGGAGAAAAATAATCCCCTAGACCCAGAGCTATGTCTGAAAACACTAAACATGTTGTAGTAATAGGCCATAAATTTGTTTTCATTCCCTAAGGAGATTTTATTGCCACAAAGACCAACATACCAGAAGGCTTGTCTAATAGTTAAGTAACTGCAACACACTGGCAGGTTCTTTGATTCATATTCTGGAAGAAGTAGCTTATGTTTATAGAAACAAAATGGTTGCATCAGAAATACAGGTTAGGTCAATCTTCTGAGCTCTATAAGTGTCCAAAATGGTCTCTTTTTATATAGGAGCATTTACAACACAACTCCAGACCATTATTAAAGAGCACTTTGAATTACTTTCATCCTATTCCTATACTCAGAGCTTCTCACTGTAACGTTCAAATACCCTTCTACCAGAATGAAGACAAAGATTATGCAGTCGAGATGCAGTATGGCCTCACCAGCTAATCAGAAAACAACAGAAAACTCTGTTGTTCTTCAATGTCAGACATCCATATTTTATGTAAAGCAGAAAGCACTTTATTTGTAAGTTGACGGAAGGGACCCTGAGGGTTTTCCTTTCAATGCCATGAGTACAAGAGAGAGAAAGGGAAACTTTCTAATTAAAATCTTCCTAAGAAAGTGTGGCTTCACAGAAAGGAATAATTATTGCTGTAAAATGTCATACCGTTAAAGCAATCCAAGTTATCAACCAGGATTTTGATTTTCTTTTTGCATCACCAAACAGATTCTGTAATACTTTTTCATATAATGCCTAGATTTTATTCTTTTTCACCTAGATTCCCTATGGTGTTATAGGGAAATGAGCCCTCTTGCTCTTTTTGATGAGCAAAACCTGCTGGAAGGAAACTAAACCCACCAACTACTTTCTGACTGGAGTGAAACTGAACAATTCACTCAATGAGTTTGAGCTTCAGAGAAAATAAGGTCAGAATGAACCGTCCTTGTAAAATCCTGTCCCCAGCAGTTCACGGGGTTCACACAAGCTACATTTGTTCAAAGCAGTCCCAAGAGGACAATGCAAGCCCTGTTTTACTACCACAGGATATAAGGTGGTATCAAATAATAAATGCAAGTATTTTCCCTTCTGAACTCAGCCCAAAGCACTTTTAAAGTTTTCTAATATAAAATAATATACCATGAAGTGGAAATCTTTCTGATATTTTGTCATTTTAAGCGATAGTAATATATTTTCCATTAGAAAATATAACTCTGCGCTCATTGTGAGCTTTTTTGTTTTCTGTTTAATCCGTGATGCATATCTGAATGGAATTTTTGCCTGTAATTCTATAAAATTTACTCTGAACCACTGCTTATGCTGTGCTGATCACAACTCTGTTTTAAGGATTGACTCTTGTTTTTTAATCTTCTCTTCACTGCCCTTTTGCTGTATCAGAATATAAGGAGGAAGAGGGAAACAATTTTTGCACATTTAACACTTTGTTTCCCCTGGAGTTCCATCTAGGTCTATGGGAATATTGCTATCTCACGTGAGCAAACCAGGACATCATACTGCTGGGATGACAGACTTCTGACAGACACCCTCAGGCGCATTGGTTGATATGTTTGCTCTGCAAAGTTTTTTAGAGTTGTCTACTACGTTTCAGCTGTGACAGTTACGGCAAGTCATAAAAGGAGGAGGTTAGATCCTTAGCTGGGGTACATCTACTCAACTCTAAAATCCTGAGTTATGGTTTACATACCTCTATGTCAGGCCAGACTTAATCGTGGCTCTAGACCATAATGTCTGGCCATTGCCCTCCAATGGTTACTGGTTCTAATGAGAGTTTAAAAACAATGCTGACTGAATATGGCCCATGCCACTTAATTCAGTTTCTGCAGGAAATGGCTTGATTTGTTTTCAGTCCAAATGAAGCCTAAAATCACTTCCAAAAAGTAATTTAAACTGAAAAGTATGACAACTACGCCAAGGCTAAATTGGACCCTGCACTTACAGTCACTTAGCAGCTTCCCAGGTGAAATAGTATTTCATTAGCTGCTAAGAAGATGGTATTCTTTTTGCAAGTTTACACAGTCTGTTGAAGCTGTCTCAACTGGGACATTTTAAAGGCTCAGAAATTATGGGGAAAGTCCATGTTTCATTCATGCTTAAATAAAATAAAACTTTATTCATTACAGGTGGAGAAGTGATGTTCAAAGGAAGCCATAGAAAAAGTGATTGGACTTTTAGCTCCCCTGCGTCTAACTACAGAGCCACTGCACAGGCTGAAGGCCTTGCCAGGTGTAGCACAAGCAAAGAAAGACTGATCACTAACAGGAAAGAAAGTGGGTGCAGTAAGGATAGATGGAGAACGCAATTTCAGAAAGAGGTGTGAGCTTCAAGCAGGTCATTCAGTGGGCTGAGTTATTGGCTGGGAGCTCCTAGCTGCTCTGTACATGGGACGAGAGCAAATCAGATGTCTGAAGTGCCCTGCCAGAAGTAAACTAAGAATATTTGAAGTCCCTCTGCCTTTGAAGTACACATGACTTTAAACATCAATACATAAACCAGAGCACAGCTATTTATAGGAAATCAAATGTAAATGAAACTGGATAAGATTCGATGAAATAACAAGAAAACAAAGAAGACAAAGCAAACAAACAGGATGTAAGGAAAGCACAGTCAGCATTTGTAATACAGTCATTAACCATGGTTTGTACTTCTGAATGCCCTTTATTTGATGGCCTCAGAGTCTGCAAACATGAAGGACTTATCTACAGAGAGGCTGTAGTGCTAGATGATTTATTTATTCTGCTGCCACTTTGTCTTGGGTTACCCTTCTACTGTATCAAGTCTATTTACACTCTTTATGGGTGTAGTGTGTGTGTATTTATGTGGAACCAAAGGAGGACTGTCCCAGAGCATGCCCATTTATAAGCAAACATGCTCTGTCTTGTGCAACACAGACACAAGGTGCCTCCACACCCAGCACTGGCAGACGGTGCAAACCCTGCAGACCAAGTAAGGACAAACTGCAGTTGCCAGTCATCACTTGCACCAACTGCTGCTTCACCCAGGTTTTACATGAGACCTTTCCTCATGAGCATCCATCGAGCTGCATGGGGAACCTGAGAAGATCTGCCCAAACCCCTCCTATTGGGAGCTACCAAGATATGTGAATCCATAAGTCTTGTGTTTGGGTATTTTGAAAAGTCTGGGCTCAATGCCTGATAATGAGGTTCTGATATGGTTGGGATACATACCTGGGGAGTTTACCTAGCCTTTGCTTCCCCATTTGTAAAGAGAGATGATATTTACCACCTCTGGAGCATTAGGAGCCACTGTGAGGATAACCCTTACACAACAGTGATCTAGAAAAGAACACTGTTAAGTGACACCAAAAGAAAAAGCCTTCTTTTATGTGTGTTAGGATTTTTTTTTTTTTCCCTGCTTTTGTATTGAGTTCAGTGCCTGTGAGAAGTGCTTGGAAATCCTGTTTTCTTAAAAAGCAGCTTGAGGAAAATCAAGTATTGCTGTCATGGTACAATCAGCCTCAACATGTTGCAAAAGCCTTGTCACTTTACATTACACACCCTGATGAGATACAGGTTGAGAGATCTGCATCTAAACGGTTTCATGGGTGGTAAGAGGGTCACACATGAAAGTAACCACTCTGCCTGCAAGGCAGAATGTTCACCCAGGACATAATCAGAATTTTCTTCCTGAAACAGTTAGTGGATCTCTCCAGTTAACAGCCCATCACACAGGAAAAGCCAGGGACACATTTTTCAGATTTTATTACTGTGAGAGCTCAGAGAAAATTGTGGGGACTAGGAGACAGGGTGCATGGGAACCTATACTTTGATGTTTCTATTCTGCCACTGCTTTTATATTTGTGCTTTCTCTCCAAAACTGATGGATTCATTATGCTGCACCACCTGCTTTAGGCATTCTGCCACTGCCACAGCAGAAAATGGACAGATATTACATTGTCACTGAACCAACTGAGCTATCGCTTACCACTTCCTTCCTACAAAGGGGAAGACGATAGACCTGTTTCCCCCAGCATATTTCTTACATAGAGACAGTGCTTTGTTAATAAGCCAAGCCCAGTATTTTAACAACTGCAAGGTGAAGGGTTGAAGCAGTAATATGCCTTAAGGCCATGTGGCACACGGTCATATTTTAATTACCACTGCCTGAGGCTATCTCCACAGGTATGTTTCCTTCCTGCATAAAACATGAACCTGGGAGTGATTTCAAAAGACACAGTCAAATAGTCTGTGACTCCGACAGGATGTACACAGTATCAGACTTTAATCCAAGGGCAGATTTGATTTCAGTATTTTATCTTGTAGGCTCAGAGGGGTGAGAGAAGGAGACAGTTTTCTATTGGTAAACTAATAATGTTTAGGAAAACAAGGTGTATCATATGTTCTAGAGATCTTTCATTTCCTTAATAAATACCCGAGCATAGCAAGCTCTCAACACCAATATCCTTTCAATAAAAGGTAACCTTATATGGTCACTACATGATACATGTTTTATAAGATGTCATGTTAAAGTAAACTCGAACTCACCAAACACATCGAAGGAAATGGTTGTCTGGCTCCATATGGTGTTTTCATGTTTCTATTAAAACCAGACTATTCAAACACTGTAGATACCAGAACAGGTTTTAGCTCTAAAGGAAGGATAAAAAGAGTCTTATCCATACCATCTGTATCAATAGCATAAAATTGCTGGCAACACATGAATGTCGTTAAAACACTTAGGGTCATCTTACTGTTGGGGATTAAAAAGACATAGCTACCGCCAACTGGTTTGCTCAAAGAGCTGTCATGAAAGCAGATCACTGAAACTCTTTGCTAGCCAATTATTATGCAAAAAGGAATAGAGATAGTTGAACTGTAAAGACCAACTCCTTTGAGACAACCTCTTTAAACCAGTATATCGCATTGCAGAAGTTGAAATCTAATCTTCACTATCATACTTAACACTTAAATCCAAGGTCCAGATTTTTGTGAAGTCATACCGTTCTGACTGAATATATTCTACTGCTTTCGCAAACATCTTCAACCTATGAATTTAACATGCATCTTAAATAAGTAAAAAGTTGCTTATTTATTATGGATGACCATTGAAAAAAAAAAATCTAGGGCACTGAAAGAATTTTTCCCTGGCTGTTCCCCCTGTTCTCACTCCCTGGCAGATCCTAAGAGGCATGCTCCTACAACAGGCTACTTCAGGGACTCCCAGGCTCCACCTAGACATCAGCAGAAGAAACCTGATGTAAACAGAAGGTGGCTGAATTATATTTTTCCTTCCCTATAGGGGGCAACCCTTCAACACTTCAGTGAGTGAGGGGCCACCACATGTCTCTGTCAGGCCCAGGAGCATGCTGCATCACTGTCACACAAGGAAATCAAAGAGGGGAACAGATTTCAATGCACATCACAGCAGGTCAGTGCATTTGCTTGGTAGTGTGCTGTACAAAGCTCACATAGCTGCTTTTTAAAGTTATTTTTAAATCTCCTGCCAAACCATGCTGTTGTAAAGCCCAGCTGAGTTGAGAACCTGCAATAAACTCAGTGAAGTACAAGATCTCCTAGATTTTGTAAGGAGGACTCAGCCCACATATTTTCAAGGTGCACTTTCACATGGCACTGTAAGTTGCACTAATGTTTTCAAGCATTCCACTTTTCTTGGAGATTAATGTATTTATCATGTACTTTTGACTCTACAAGAGTTCTGGTTCATTCACTTCAACAGATAGACAGCAGTCATTAGCCTTCTGCATCTACCACTACTTCTACTTTATTAACACAACTAACTTCAAGAACTTCTGCTAATGAGAATGGCAAAGACCCAGAAAATGCTCTCAGTTCTTTGAGCCTCACTCACGTCATATTACAAGGCTAATAGTGTCACTATTCCATTAGAATTCTTAAGTATTACAACCTCTAGAGCCAGTAGTACTTAATGACCTCCCTCTTTACTTCCTACATTAAACACTATAGCATACAGCAACTTTTCTTTGAGCTGCAAACACCACCCATGGTTCTTGGATGTAAGGGTCCAAATAGTTTCCATTTAACTTTCTCAGTACAGGACAGATTCCTTGCTCAGAGCTACCAGTGGAGCCCAGAGGGCAAAACACCTTCTTGCTCACTGCCCTCCACAGTACACAGGCATAAGGGTTGAGAATGTCTGGATACATGGGGACCTGAGCAATGTCTTACCAACTGCAGCAGGCACAGAACTCCCAGCTACTTTCTTGTCAGGTCAAGGGACTTCCATACAGGTTTTTGGTTCCTACACCTTCCTATGGCTCTTCAGAGTTTTAAAGAGATAGGCTGGAGTCAGAAGAGAGTGAGAAAATTACCTTAAGCATCCTCAACTTTCACAGCACATTATCTAAAGTGAGGCTAATTTAAGGGGGTGCAGTACATGAAGCATATCATAAAGCCAACAAGGAGAGCTGGAAGCCTCCTCAGTGTGATTCACAGCATGTGTGGGAACAGGAACAAGGAACAGAGATAGGTGCGGAGCTGGAGCTGCCTGGTGCTAAGCAATAGGAAATCCTGAGCACAGGGCACATCTAAACTCTTCCTGTTTTTCAGAGGCATTGCTATCACCGTCCATGGGATTAGGGTACTTACCTGGGACAACAAATATTCAGACTCCTCAGAAGACCACACTTGATCACAGGCACTAGAAAAATCATCCTGTAGCAGGTGGACCATCAGACACAGTGTAGGATTTCTGGGCAAAAATATCAAGAGGGTCCTGGGCTGTAGTTTTGGGGTTACAGGTGGGAAGCTCTGATCTTTGCTGCCACGAATGGATTTTATTACAGAGAGAAAACCCAGGTTTCTTCCTGCCAGAGCAGAATCCTAACCACAAAGCTCACCCTCCCTTTCAGCTTGCCCTGTAATACCTGTTCCTACGTCACTGCAATGCTACCTGTTGTCCTTGTGCTGGAGCCAAAGCTGTTGTCTTGCTTGTATTTCAGCCTTCATCAGTCAAAGGCTGAAGAACAGGAGTCCTATTTCCCGCATCGCTCCTCTGGTACAGTGCCAGGAAGACAGACCCAATCCACACAATAAGGCAACAGCAGGATATCCAGAGGCTTTCAGCTTCAATTGAGAGGAGGAAGAAGCTTGCTCACTTCACACACGTTGTGGGTGTTACAGAAGAGGAACACAGGGGTTTGGGGGCAACTCCAGCATAAAGAGTAGAGGCAGACTGGGAAAGTAAAAAATATCTGCAAGGAGACCCTTTCTGTAAGAAGAAACTTCAGAACAAAGTAAGGAACCAGGAAGTTCCTTTTCTGCTCTGTCTCTTCAGCATGATGCTCTGTCAGCCCAATAGCCAACAGCTGGCCTGGCCTCACTCAAGTGATAGAAATTTCCCTCTAATGAAGATGGGGCCCTGAGTTTTTCTGACAGTGTTTTTTGTGACAGGATGTACCAGGAGCAAGTGCACACGCTCCTGTGTTAACATGGAAATCTCTACAGCTGGATGAACCTAGGCCTGCCTCAATTACTAGCATGATTTCTCAGTTAATTGTTCAGTGAGCAGACTAACAGGGATGGACATTTTAGGTGGGAGCTGCTTTTTCAAGCTAATTGATGTGGTTGGTTGTTGCTTTGGAATGGTTTTGTCTGTAGGCTCTTTGTGCAAGCATACTTGGGGTGTCAAGGGGACCACTTGTAAAACAAGTAGCAGAAGTGAGACAACAAAAATTTCTACTAGCCACCGACATGGTCCTCTTTATCATTTTTTCCTGACAGGACTTCCGTGTGCTGTGAGCTACACTTGCAACTGCGCTCACTCACCCAGGATTTAAGTTACACTAATACATTTCAGCACAAATGAATATGTTCCTCTGAACTTCAGGCCAATTTCATTGCAGTGACACAGAAATAAAGTGACAGAAGCATCTGCCAGCAGTCTCAAGCACAGGGCAACAGTATGCACAAGCATTTGAAACACTTTTAAAGAATAATATTCTTCCTTAGCTTATTATCTTGCTGTTTACTATGTTGGAACCAAGATTAAAATTCTTTAGTGTTTACTGAAGCAGCATATATGGTATCTAACAGCATGTTATTTTGTGCACACTGTTTAACATTCTTTATTGTTCCAACTCATAAGGTTTATTTGAAATCAGTGGAGGAATTCATCCCATCCACCATTTACTCAGCTATTATCAGCTACTGCAAAAGTGCCGTGTGGAGAATAAACACCAGCTATTTATGAGCTTTCACAAGCATGCAAACTCCTGATAGAAAATTACATTTTTAAGACCCATTATTATTTATGGCATGTGTGTGTCACTGTACGCAGTTGCATTCTGTATATAGGTTGTTCCAGAGGTAACCCTGAAAAGAACCATAGCTACCTGGTTTTACTTGGTTTTCAATTTTTTTACACTTCATTACAGTCGTCTCCTCTTCTTTCCACTTCCCCACCCAAGCAAAAGACCTTCTTCTTTTGCTGGTAGCTACAATGAGCATGGAGTCAATGGAGGATTAAACTCTACCTGTTTTGATGAAATCTTAGTCAAGTCAATGGGAAGCCTTCCTGCCAGGGAAAGACTGATCATGGAATACTTCTCCCAAGCACCAAGAAATTTCCACCACACAAGCTCAATAAAATGTTAGGTGGACATTGGTCAGGAATAGTTTAGATCCCATTTACACAGATATGATCAGAGAGAGGAGAAGTTTCTGTTCAGTGGAACATTAGCCACTTCACATGGGGACATTGCTTGGTTCTATCCGAGCCACTGACCGATGTTCACCTACAGGCAATTCCTGTCAGTTCAGTGCAGGAAACTCTTCTGAATTCTCCAGCTAAATATAGGAGTGTGTTGCATGTTTTTCCAATATTTCCACTTATTCCACCTGGCTTTTTAAGCTGGGTGCATTAATACAGTTCACATGCTTCTCCTCTACCTTTGTGAAAATTTTCCTGGTCTTGCTGCGCACTTAGAGACAAGGATGTATATAATAGCTAGTGATTGCTTCAGATGAGCAATCTGAGTCGAAATATATAGTGCAGCTTCATGTTTCATCTTCCCAGAACTTTGGTGACATCTCGTCTGGAATACATAGTTTGCATCATGTCTCTGTATGTGTATTCGCAGGTTCGATTAGCTGATCTCTCAGAGGAAATAAATGCCAAGAGCTATGTACCTTTGCTAACTAGCATTCTTCTACTGGTTTTGCATAATGAAGCAGCACCTTTCATCCAATAATATATTTAAAATATCTTTTAGACAAAGCTCAATTTGATAAGGCTGACTCTGCAGCAGCAGGGAGCATACATGGTACATTGGGCTTTAGAGTAATGATTTAGATCTCTCTACAGCATGTAGCACACATAAGCTTTGAAGCATAAAAATCATAAATGATTAACCTACTGGATTTCACATAAATGATAGAAATATGCTCTTCACGTTTTATTTTATTGTCTAAAAACAAAGACATTATATCATCATGTGATGGGGGTTTTTTATGGTCTTCGGCAATGCTAGTCCATTTTGGTTTAATTACCGATTTTTCACTGTATTAATTGCTAATAATTATATATTTGTATCTGTGACTTTTCAATTATCATCATATTATCATGACTGTTTGGACTGAATATTATCTCATCTCCACGAACTCTTTCCACTACAAGTTAAGTAGCCTTAAAAGAATTGCATCCAAACATTTTTCTCTTTTTTTATTAAAAAGATTTTTCAAGTAAGGAAGAATCTTACTAAAACATCCAGCTTGCAAGAAAACATGAAGGACCTTTGTAAGAAAAACTAAATCAGCATTTGTTAACTTTTCAATAGAGCGATGTTTCAAGTCAAAATTTGAGAGAAAATATGATACTAGTAAAAAAAAAATTAATGCACACCAATATAGAGATTACCAATAGCAATTAAGAAAACCTAGATAACACTTCCCAAGAACCTCTCTAAGATCTACAAGTATCTTAAAAAGAAAACAGTACATATTTTTATATTTACCTATTTTAAAATTGCACTGTAAGCCACCTTTGCATTTTCAGATAATGTTTGAAAAGAGGAACAATCTTATGGATTGTTATTTTCCAAGGAGCTACTAGCTGTTTGTTATGGTTTTTTTGTAATATAACCCTTCAGGACATTATACTCCTGCCTGGTTAAAATTAGCAAAAAGTCAGATAACTTGCAAGACACTTCAGGTTGGGCTCATGCAAGAAATAGAGAATTGGGGGGGGAGTCTGCAACTTGTCTGCTTTGTCCTCACAGTGTAATGAGATTATTTTCAGAGAACAATGAAATTCCTGAGGAATATTTGAAGTTTTACTTCAGCTGATCTTAATCCCAGTTGCAAATTAGCTACAGTGACTACAGGACTGAAGAAGCTAAACTGACTCTTTCAGTTCTAGTTTTAAACACTCAAAGTATGGTTCTTTAGCTCTTCTCCTTGCCAGGTCAGAAAACAGGTGGAACCTACTTGCAGATAGCTGAGGCAACCAGGAGACTCTGGAGACAACCCAAAACATGTCCCAGTGTCCCATACACATGAGGTCACCCAGAGAAATAATGGCAGTGTCACCTACAAAACACATTCATTCGTATATTGGTTTAACTGATCCTCATCTGGAGGCACGATCTAAAATACACGTTTCTTGCAAACTAAGAGGCGAAGATAAATTCCTCCACTTTGTTTGAAATGTTCTTGTTCTTGACCTCTAGGATATAGAAAGATTTATATAAATAGAATTTCTCTTTCTCTTTGCTTCCCTGTCCTGGAGAAATATGTATAAATAAGACATCAAAGATCCTGTACAAACATTCAACTTAAGGCTGACAGGCTGCAAAAGCAGAGCTTCTTCCTCAATGTCTCAGAGGACGGTGACTTGGTAAGCCCCTGGGACTTTGCAGAGCTGCTTCCTCCACTAGACTATACCCTGTAAGAGAGGCCTTTTTTAATTTCATCTTCATTTCAGTGATGGCCTTGGAAAACATAAATATGTCAGAATGATTAGATGGTAAATGGTTTATATTAGCTGCTGCAAGACATTTTTGCAGCCTATTCAGAATCACATGGTGCTGTCTGTGGCCCGATCTTGTCATCTTTCCGGAGGCTGCTGAATTCCCATGTGGCAGAGAAGACAGAGGACTTGCAAACTTTGGCTTTGGCTAGCCCTCCAAAGCCCCAACAAACTTTTAATTTGTTTGCTTATTTTTCAGTTAAGATTCTAGCAGGCAACATGGCGTTTCCTGCTTTATCTTTACTTAGCTTTGTTTGAACGTCTCATCAGTTACCTCCCGATATCCCAGCCAGCTGTGCACATTCAACTGAGCAAATAAGGTCCTGCAGGAAGTTATTGATGGCTTTATCAGTATGAAATACTCACAATGCATCACCTGCATGCTTAGGAGTGTAATGTTGACAATAAATATGATAATAGTTGTCACACATCAGTGAGAGAAATGTTGAGCTTCCAAAGTACTGAATAAATTGCATTTCCCTTTATTTATTCAGTGCAATAGATGGCACGAAGATGGTAGAACCAACTAACCATTTTGACATGTTTACAAGGCTTTTAAATCATGAAATGGATTATTGCAGTGTTGAAAGTATTTGGCAAATGCATTTTATGCACAGCACATTCGGCTTGAAGAGGCAGGCTTTTTAATTTACATTTGTTAGAAGCACCTGTGACGAAGAAAGATTGTATGTCAAAGAAGCTACACCTTTGGCTCCAAACACGGTAATCTGCACTGTTGCATCCAAGCTGCTTCACACACAGCCACACAACCAGACAGAGAGGAGGCGTGAGAGTCAGAAGAACTATGCAGATGCCTGTGAATCACCTTGCTGGGTGTAGCCTGAAGTAAGCTGAACCCACAATAAGGTCCAAGCATGGCCAAGCTCTTTCTCTCAAGTGGGCTCACAAACACATCCGATGGTGAGTTTAGATCCATAGATCTTAATTAACAAACTTTATTTATTTGTCTTTCCCCACTTAGAGAATTTGGGTTCAATATAACAAATCTATACCAATTTGAGCCTTATGTAAAAAAAAGCGCTAAATACTTCCTGCAACACGTATCAGATTTGTTGGATTTCCCACTGAGTCTCACAAATACCAGTAAGAATAAAATCGGATATCCATGACTTCATGGCTGAGAACTGGTAGCAAACTTCTTGATGGACCAGGCCCATTTTACATACAGCACACATTTTATCTCATCTAACTTGAGCTGTCTAAAAGGGAAGTGCTGATAAGCAAATCATCCGTGCTCCTTGTAATGAAAGAAAACAGGTGTATACAGGAAATGGCTCAATCCATTTAGCTCATTCACCTATCCTCCTGGATATGCTTGTCATCTTTCTTTGCTGGCCATAGTTAGTCTGGGACAACTACCTCAGCCTAGAGTGGGATTGAGGTGCCATAGCTGTAGAGTGCTGCCAAGACTTCCCTGAGTATCAGTGCTACCCAGGACAGGCTACCCACGTCACTCAGTAAACTTCTAGGGTGGCCACTGCAAGGCTGAAAGCCACATATACCTATGATAACGCTGTATGCTTTTGTCTGGTCAACAGTCCCACTCTGGATATCTAAGTTTCAGATAGCCAGGTATAGCTGAAGTAAATCCCTGTGCAGTATGATCTGCCCAGTACTCAGGATCATGTCCCTTATAGGGCAGCTGTCGTTTAAAGAGATTCCCCGTGAAACTCACCAAGTCCCAATGGTGCTACTTATGCCAAAATCTGATGAGCAGTCTCTAAAGAAAACAGTTTTACTTCTACCATTTCTTTTTTCCCTTCCACTTCTGGATCCAATAAACCAGACCTTCAACAGCTGGAAGCCAAACCCATTTCAGCTCTGCTGGTTTAGAGCAGCTGATGGTCTGGTCAAAGCTTCTCAATCAGCATTTTGGCTTCAATTAATCTTTGTTGCCCTAAATATGAAGTTCAGACATGGGAGGAGTTAACATAAATGTGAATTGTTTGAGGAACTGAGAAGCAAAAAACAAACCTAGTAAGAAATAGAGAGTACACTGTAAGCTCTTGGAAGATTTGGGTTTTATTTGGATTGTAGTTACAGGCTAAATAACCATGGCATTCTGCCAACAGTAAAGTTGTGGCTTTGCAGAAGTGCCTTGGTTTTATTTAGAACAGAAAACACCCAAAATATGAGAGCACCTTACAACAGGGGGAAATAATAAGTTTGATATGAAATGGAATAAAGAAGGACTGAAATCCCTAAAACTCAGGTTAGAAAATGAATGAAGAGAAATGGAATATTAGGGTTAGGTAAAAAAAAATAGAAAAATAACTAGTTCTTTGTTCACATAAACCAGAAATACATAACATGCACATATTTAATGTTCTCCAAGTTTAGACATGGTACTGTTCCCATTGAATTAGGCACGTATACATTATTAACACACATCAAACTACATTAAAATAACATGAATGGTTTGATTTAAAATCCACAAATGCCTGGCAGTAATGTATCTTCACATCAAGGAACGAACTGAGCAGAAACCATTCCACAAGTTTCTAGTTCCACTGAATAGTGTTACATCCTTCACATGATTTCAGGGCACATTAAAACGAATCTCTCATCTAAATATCTGTGGGATTTTCTGTATTTGCTTGTCCTTGGGCTTTAAGGAAAGGGGAAGCATTACCAGCAGAAATGTTTGGGGCAGTCTTAGAAATCACAGGCCATTGGCAGGACAGCGAGTAACAGCTCTGAGCAGTGCCAGTGGCTGCTAAAGACCTTCCTTCACTGACTCTTGATGCAGCAGAGCAGGGCACGTTTAAAAGAAAAAATGCTGTGTGCAGTCTGTGTGCTCTGCTGCCTGTGCACAGTAGGCCCTTATGCTAAATGGTCTCAAGAGAGTATTATTTCTGTGTGCGTTTTGCTCCCATTCAAGTCTGAGATTTACTGGCTATATGAAGGTGCACAGAGACATTTCCTTCTCCCCTTCTTTTCTCCACATATACCCCACATTAGCACCACTTGCTACACACTCCATTTCATAGCAGAAGAGACTGCCCTCTTCACAGCTGTACCCTAATCAAGAGCTATTTCATAAACTATTCTACAGTACCCTTTTGTTTATAGTGTGGAACAACCACACATGTACCCATACTCTGTTCCTGGACTGCTCCTCATCATTGAATTAGTTGCACTTGGTACACTTTGCCCTGTATGCTAGGTTGCAGGCTACTACCTTTCTGTAGTCGAATCAGCTAATATTCCACAATCTGAAAAACTTCTTTCCATTACAGGAAAAATTTGCAGGAGTGTTCTGGTAAGGACACCATTTTTTCATCTCTAATGCAGTGTGTGATGGTGAAGTTCAAGGAACACTGCAGGAAATCTTTTAGAATAAAGATGTGGTAAATAACAGAATGAAAGAAGAGAATTGTTTTCATCTGATTTCTCTAAGAATGGAGGCTTATTTAATTGCAACATCTGCATGTGAGTGTATGTAATTGTCTGTCTTTCCCCCACATTGAATCTACCAGACATTGTCAAGCAAATTTGCCAAAGGAGTAGGGACCTCAAAGATATATTTCCACAGGTATGATGACCAAAGGTAGCCAGGTAAAGAAAGATCCCTTCTACACTTCCACTGAAGAAGTGACAGAAATATGGATTAAACCCTTACTAAATAGTAGAGATTCAGTCCTCAAGGCAAAATGGACGTAGTTTTCTTCCCACAACGAAAGATGTTTCTCCAGGTGACCATCTTGAAAAACAGCAGAGAATCCATCATAAAGCTGCAGGAAACCATGTTTTATCAATTTTTCTCAAGGAAGTGCTTATTGTCTACTGAGAGAAATGTCAGAAATACAGGATTCCAGCAAAATATTAAATTCCTTATACTAATTTAGAATATTGCACAAGGGAATTATTTTGCAAGCTTCCGTCTTCTGAAACAATAGCACACACTTGGAAAACACAGAACCCACAATCTGCTATTCACAAACTGGTCTTTAGATTTAGTATTGGCTTGCAGTAACCAGATGTAAAGCTTGCCATAGTCCCCTCTGGTGTAAACTAGCATAATTTCAAGAAAATGGATAGAACTCCACTTCTCTACACTAAGCAAGGCCTTTAGTTTCAGATATTTGGCAAGAAATTCATGAAACACTAAGAGCAGAAAGTCCTTCACTTGCTGGAGCTCAGTATTAATGATTTCTTATGCTGTAAAAATTACAATTAATCACAATAAAACCAAAAACACCCCCCCTAAAAATAATAATAAAAACAAGCAACCCACATTTCTGCAAAAGTATGTAGAAAATCTTTTTCTCCTGCTTCTTCTAGCATAGTCCGCTGAGGCCAAAAGTGATGGCTGTCCTAAATCCTAGTTTCTTCTGAACAGCCTCTTGCAGCAATTGAGAATCAACTCCTTATGTGCAGTTTCTTCAAGTTTTGATTCAACACAGATGCTTGGTTTTCCATTGTTTTAAAATCTTCTTCCCCCTTGCACACATTTTTCTTTTTCTTGCCTTCTATGGGAATCTTCTTTTTTTTTTCAGTGACTTTATGCTGTTGCTTAATTCAGGGTTTTTTTTGCAAGGCTAATTAAACTTTCCCTTCAGCTGCCTACCCAGGCTGTGTGAAGAAGTGTCAGCAATCACATGAGGGAGTCTTGATGTGTCTGGTGCTGCCTCAGGTAGAAAGTTGGAGAAGGCATCTTGAGGTTCCTTCCAGAATTACATTTGTGTGATTTCCACCATCTTTCTTCCTTGGCCCTGATTTGTTTTACTTGGCCATAGATTACATGATGCCAAATTCAGCAAAACTTTTAAGTACATGTCCATGTTCATCCTGTCTAGAAAAGTAGTCAAGAATGAACCTGGATCCTACTGGAATGACTTCCCGAGGATCTCAGTGAAGGCTTTTCTCCCAGTTCACCCTTTCCTCCTCTTCCTTCATAGTATCTCTCATCCCTGTATCAGTTTGCATGTCAGACCTTCTAGCCAATCTTGTTGCCAGTCACTCTCCAGTCCCTTCTTTTCCTCAGACCTCGTCTCTTAATCCTCTACATCACAGGATTATCTATTTGTACCCTGAACTGCTCCACCTATATTCTCACTATCCAGGTCCTGTTGTTCCCGTACTCAGAGCCTACTGGTGAGGGAGCACTGGGGATCGACGCAGCTCTTTCTGCAGCCTCTACCAAAATGCTCTTCCAGCTGCCTCCCTCTTCCACTGCTCCTAACAATAGGTTTGGTTATTGTTGCCCAGGAAGAGAAAGGAACTGCAGAGTTATTCAACTCAAATATAGGCAAAGACTAAGAAGGCCTGGAAATGGGCAGTAAAAGAATGAGGACCAAAAACTGAGGACTCTGGTATAGGTTCCTCTGTACAGATACAGTGACACAGGGAGTAGCAATCAGCTCTAGAATTACCTCCCTCTGTCTCCAGCAATGGGTGGCAGTGGTTCAAATAAACTTAAGGACCAACTTGACAACTGCACAACTTGAAGACTTCTCAGTGGGACATACACTAAGAAAACTGGCAGGTTTTTTGAGGAAGATCTTGACATTTCTTTTTTGGTTGTTTTTTGTTTTTCAAAAAATTTAGCATGATAGGAACCCAAATCTAGTAATAGTAAGGAATATTCCTCTCCTAAGACATTACACAATGAGTACGTCACCCTGAATAAGTTTATGTGGTTCATTAAGAGACGTGCGGAAAGAAGATTTATGTTTAAAAAGGTAGGGAGGGGAAGGGCACTACTGATCATTGTTATAATAATGAGGCTTGTGCTTGCAGGTTAAATCTGTTCATGCTAGGCAACAAAGACTTACTGAAGAAGAACCTATATTTCTGACATAAATACAAGGACTTTAGACTGGCTCCAGGAAAGACTGAAGTCTGGAAATAATTTTCAAAATTTGTGGATTGATTTTGCTGCCCCTGTGGGTTTAAGCTTTCTGTTTTAAATTCGTATCATTAGATGCTTTTCTTGCGTGGGGTTGCTATTTAATATAAGAAGAATAATTAGTGATCTTTCTATCTAGCAAAAATGGGCTCCTAACAGTAAAATATCAGGAAGATGATAACATGTTATAGTAAGTGACTGATTTACTCTTCTTCATGTGGGCCAATTTTTTGTAATTAAAGATTGCCACTTCAGCACAGAGGTCAAAGTCTAGGGTTTTTACAATCATTTTCTAAAGAAAATCTGACGAGAGAGAAGAATGGGCTCTCTGCTCCCTCCATCATTGCTTTCTGCCTCTGCATTGTTAGCAAAGCTTGTTGCTAAAATGCGTAATTTGCATGCACACAAGAAGCTGAATTTTGATCTCGGGGACAGACTTGTTATTCTAACCCACAGTGAATAAAAACTGCTTAATGTAACCAAAGATTGAACTAAGCCCTGAAGACCAGCCTTGCAAGACCTTCCTTGTGCTCATTTAAATTCAGTTGACCTTTTTGCAAGGAAGAGGATAGATCAGACCAGATCATCTGGAAGTGGCTGCACAATTGGTACAAAAGTGGCAAGTGTTTCTGCTTGGGTTCAGTCCTTACCTTCAGGAGTAACCACCTTACCTACAGGGAAACTACCTCTGAGGCATAGCTCACACCAACCTAGCCTTTTTATTGCCTTGTGTTGTGTCAGCCTCATTTGCTAAATGGGAAGAGAGATACACAGAGATCTCACAAATATGGAAATGGCTCTACCTTGGATCTGGGAATTAGAGGCAGCAGGAAAACAGTAATGCTGACAGGCATTCATTTTGCCTTTTGAAAAAAAATTGGGTTGGAAAGAGTATCAAAAGCAGGAGCAAGACCTGGGGAAGGGAAAGACATGAGTGAGACAAGATGCTCATGGGAGGAAAGAGAGGGTGTTTGTGAATACCCCTTTGAATGCCCCAAAATGAATCTACTCTGTAGCATGAAGTCAATAGTGTCAATAGGAAGGATGCTTCTCAATTTTCCTTGGGTATTCCAAAATTTAGGGTTTGTTGGGGTGAACTCTTTGGTCGTAGTATATTCATTTTATGCTGGGGCTCTAGTACTTGCACTCTGATGCACATTTGTGCTTTTATTCCAGGTATACATTTTCTTACTCTGAGGTTGTCTTCTGCACTTCTTAGCTTTGCCCAAGAGGCAACTTAGTGCCAAATTATAAGAGAAACAAAATACGTTAAACACCAGACAACGATCAGATGGGCATGGGCAGTATTTTCTCCTCTGGAAATAAGAAAAGTACTTAATGGACCATGAATAACTGCAAGATATAATTCAATTTAAATTAATGAACAGCAAAAACAAATAAGGTTGCCAAGTTCTTACTTTCCAAAGAGTTAACACTGAGGAAAAAAGGGAAAGAGTAACCGAAACTAATTAAACAGGTGAGGTCAAGAATTTGCAGGCTGAAGGAACATATAAAATGTGCAAAATCTGCATGGAACAGACAGTCAAAGAAGAGAGGGAAAAATGTATAGATGTATTCAGGCTTGATTGGTACAATTTAACTGGATGAATCAGTTTAAGATTAATCTTCGAAATCATCAGCTCAGTGTGCAGCAGCAGGCAAAAAACCCAAGAAAATCTTGGGCATCATGAAGCAAGTTATTGAGAACAAGACAATGGGAGTATTTTTCCTGCTGCAGAAAACCATGGTGAGCCTCCATACTGAATACCAGTGCTACAACTGGTGTAGTCCTGTGTCTCCAGAAGGGTGTCATGGAGTTAGGGAAAATGTAATGACAGGCAGGTAGATGGTCAAGGGAGAGATGAAAAAGGCTGGGGCTCTGGGTTTGGGGAAAGGAAGGCTGAGGGGGGCGTAATCAAGGATTCCAAAGTCATGAAGGTGGCAGATAAGCTGAATGCAGAGCTGCTTCTCTCCTACCTTCAGTATGAAGGCTACGGAACATTCAGTGGAACTAACAGTGTATCAGTATAAAAAATATGAAAGACAGTGAGTATATCTTTGCACCGGGGCAGTGAACTTTTCGAACCTGCTACACAGGAGGTTGTGGAAGCAGAGGTGTCAGCAGGGTCAAAGAGGGATTAGAAGACTTCATGTATGACAGACAGGACCACAAGTGGATACAAAAGTGTCTAGGCAAGGCCATACCTTGTAACGTCCCTAATAGAACACATCTGGAAGAGGTAGAGCAGGGCACGGACTGCAGCAGATGGGAGGCTCTGGTGCTCACCCTGAACAGCACCTCCCAACTCCACTGCTGGAGACACAGCCTCAGGCGGGATGAACTGCAGCTTAGACCTATTTCTTATGTACTTCAAAATCAACTCAAAAGGCATAAGAACACTAGTCTTACAAACCAAAATGTGGTGTTGATTTGATCCCACAGTAAAGGAAGACATAACTGCCAAAGTCAGTCTGAGTCAGGGCTAAAAATGCAAAGGAAAACAAACTAGTTTTGTTATTCCTAACAGCAAAGAAACAATACAGACATTAAAAATGCAGCAGTTGGGACTGAGGATTACTATATCAGCACGAATGCAATAGGGCATATGAAGCCCCACATAAAGGGCAGTATTTCCAGAAGATGCAGTACAACCATGTGAAGCACCGGTGAGACCTACATACAACCTTTCTCAATCTTAGTCAAAAAAAGTAACTTAAATGGGTATACCAGGGAACGTAGTGTCTAAATTCGGAGGTGAAACTAAAAAAGTTTGTGTTGGTCAGCCCAGCCAAAGAAAACCTGAAAGGAGAGATAATTTCTTCTCTACAAACATATTAGTGAGGTAAATGTCAGAGGAGGAAGATGAGGTAATTAAGCTAAAGGAAAATGTTGTCACAAGAACTAATGAGCACAGACTAACCAGATATGTCCTCAGGCTGGACTTGCTAATCTTCAGAAGAGTTCAATTCTGGAAGAGCTTTCTGTTTGGAGCAGGATACGGAAAACAAGTAGTTTTAAGCTGGTCCTTGATCAGAGCCTGTGAAAGGAATAACACAAGGAGAAGATCTGCAATAGCAAAAGACTAGACCTGATGACTCGAGAGACCCCTTCCTTTGCCGTGTCCCTTGCTCTCAGTGTCCCTTAATTGTTAAGCACGGACATCAAATAAGAGTGGTGAGTCCAGTGGGATTTCTCGCGTCAGGGACCTTGAGGAAGGGGAGGAGCAGCTGCCTATTATTTTGCAAAGCCCCACCATCAGGTCAGCGGTACCTCATGATCAGCAGTGTCAAAGGCGACTGATCAATCAAACATGAGGCTTTGAATGCTTCTACCTATTGCACCCTAAAATAGGGCTTATTAGCAGGAGACTGCAGCACATGGTGTGGATGGAGGATGTCAAAGGCACTGGACGTTGCATTGTGTGCCTTTTCTAGACCCAAGGTCACAATACACATATATTGAAAACCTGCATTGTATATTTCTCTGGCCATTTCACTGTTGTCCTTTCCACTGTTTTGGGGGTTTCTTCACTCAAAGACTGCTTTCTATTCAGTGTTTCTACTTTTCATCTTTCTCTGTTCTCTTTTGCCTTTAACCATGTCCACCTCCTTTTTTATCCCTACTGCTTCTGCATCCAGACGTAAGCAGCGATGCGCTAAAGCGACCTAACACCACATCCTGCTTGGGTCGCAACCTTCCTAAGCCTTCATATTTACATGTCATGAAGCAGAGGGAAAGAAGCAGGAGGAGAATCTGCTGGGGGGGTTCTTACTTACACTTACTTACACTGCTGAAAATGAAAGCACAGTATATTGAATATTGGCTATATTTTCAAATGCTGGTAATTAAAACTTCACTGCTGTCTCCTGTGTTACCTGGAATATTGAATAATACCACCAGGGTTTCAAGCTTTTGTCATTAAAGCGGATTATTAGTTATTTTCAACACCCTTAAGGCAATAGTTTAACATTGTGTCTCTCCCCTTTTTTCCCCCATGAAGTTTTTGTATTTCCAAGTCACTGTACCCAGTCCCATGATTACTGCTGTTCGAATATATTCTAATGCAGAGCATTTAAAATCTACAGGGTCATAATCAGATCAACCCACACAGCAGTGCTTTGAACACCAGAGTGCTAACGAATAGTAGAAAGGCCACACATATATATCTAATTAGCTAATTTTAGTAGTCTAAGAAATCTGTTTAATATTATAGCCAAAGGCCTAGAAAGCCAAGTTTTCACTGCTGATGTGTCAGCTTTTTCAATATTCCCGTGACCTGTACTGTTACAGTCCCAAGAATGACATCTGTACAAGTCTGCCTAGGGTGTCACTTGAAGTAGAAGATGTGCAGAAGATATTCCAGCTGATTATTAATCGCTCCCCTGCAGCCCTATCTGCTCTGCTCCTCCCAGGCAGGAAATGAACGGCCTAAAGAATGATGTAATGTATCTATCACTGATGCAACCTGTCAAAACAAACGGAGGACTGAAAGTTTGCATCTGGTGCCAGGGTTTCTATTCAGGCTAGGTGCATTCTGTCAGGAAAGAAATGAAGCAGATATTGGCATGTAAATGTTGCAAGTCCCTCCAACCCCGACGAACAAATGATATTAGCAAAGGTGTTGTTAGATGTATGGATCTAAAAAAGGAAAAACCTTTTACAGTCAGCAAGTAAAGCAGGTATTGTAAAATTAGCAACAGGGTAGAAAGCCTATTCCTTTTGCCTGACTTCACAGAGGAACAGATCTGTGATGCAGCAGTTTTCAGCTCTGTCAAATTGCAAAACCGAAGTTGTCATACCTTTAAGGATAAAGAGAATAAGAGCCTTTTAAACTCTACTCAAAGTGTCAGGGCCTCACCCTCCACAGCCACCCTACCTTTAAATCAACAGTAAAGGGTTCACTGATTTCCAGGGTAATAGGAATTTGCTCTTATTTGAATGTGACATTAACATGGATATAGTGCTCTCAGGAGAACTGACTGCTATGGGCCAGAGGTGGACATTGATTTCACACCAGATTCCCCATTGATCAGGCAAGGTAGGAAGTCTCTTCATTGAACTGATAGCAGGATACAGCTATACAGTATTTGTTTTCCTTTTAATATACAGCTTCAACAGCAAGCCATGCATGAATTTAATAAAAGAAGATAATAATCTATCTGTTCTAGGAGCTATAGACTGAACCTGGGTGGTTATCAGACCTGCCCTCACTGCTATAAATCATGTCAAATAGGAGACTCATTTTAACTTTACGAATGAAAAGAATTCTTCTGTTTTAAACATACAGAACCTTGTGCTTTCTTCTCACTCACATTCAGTAAATCAGTAATTGTATTCAGTTATAGTTTATCAATGTAAAACCATCAATGGAAGAGAATCAGAGCTATGGTACTGTTGGAAACCAAGCATTTGAAGGCAACAAAGTAGTTCTAAGCAGTGAATAAAAGTATTTGTAGTATCTGTTGCAATGATCCTTAGTTGTTCAGTATGCTCTTTCAGACATTGCTTCCCATTTAGGATTGGAGGTTTTGTTAAGGTCATCTTACAAAACAATAAAACGAGATGCTTGGAATATGCTAATGCCTTCTATTGCAGGAGGGCTAACACTGCTAACAGAGAAAATAGGTTGATGTAAAAGTCATTGACAACTATAAGAGAAACTGAATGGGCGGTACAATTGTTAGCAGAGGCCTGTGTCTGCAGTACAATCTAGGAATAGATTTTTAGCAATCATTTTCTGCTAGATGGTTGCTTGTAAATGACAGAAGTTAGGCAAGAGGAATTACATGCATAATGCTTTTCAAGAAGAAGTGACCTGTACTTTCCAGCTTTTAAAGTTGAATGTTACTTTTTAGATGCAGAAGTGGCTCAAAATCTGCTGTTATTCTTCATTCAGGGAGCATCAATGAACCCAAGAAAGGGACTCCGGGTGCAGAGTGGCATGAATAAGATCGAAAGCTGGGCTGGCATGTGTGGAAAGTGCTGCCTAGCACACAGTGTTCTTATTTCATGGCACAACAAGATGGCATGCCTGTCCTTATTAGCAAAATTAAACATCAGAGTTTTGGTAAGTTATATCGTCTCCTCTTTCTCCTTTATCAGCTCATGTGGAAAGAATTAAAAGTTGCTTTCCACCTTACGTGACCTACTAAATGTGATGTGGTTTTCTGTAATGAACCTCTCAGAACAGCACAGAATGATATCAGAGTGTTGTTAAAAGACTGTGGAGCCTAAAGGCTGCTTGCTCTTATCCCAGGGCATGGCACTCAAGCAACTCTACAGTAACAAAGCTAGCATGGAAACCTGATTGTGGTAATGAGCTGGGCTGAGCTATCTAAAGTAACAGACAAACAAGGTAAAGGAAAAAAAAATCCTTCTGACTTTCTCTTAATCATGGCATTCTAGTAATCTTTCACAATCACGACAGTGATTTCAAAACAAGTAACATGAAAATAGAAACGTTTAGGAAAGAAATTCGAACTCACTCATAGATTCATTTATTCCCCGATGTTTGGCTCATGAGGGAAAAAAGACTTCTGTTGGTTATATGCAATTCATTCTGCCTGTCAGTGAAAAGCATAGAAGATGGTAACAGCCTAAAAAGGATCAATGACAAGCAAACAGAAACAACGCAGGATGGCAGGGCACAGAAGATCGGGCAAACTTACCAGTTTTCACCACTGTTCATCCTTACCTTTGGTAAATTCAGGAACAGTGGAGACTTTGCAAAAGGTGAAGTAGGGCTGTGGGGTTTGCCCCGTGCTTAATGAAACATCTAGAAGTTTTGTCCAGACACCTTTGGATAACACGCAATTGAAGGAAACAGTGAAGGCAGCCTCTGAAAGTCCCACCACTGAGGCAGCAGTGGCTGGGTAGGGCAGAGAACAGATCAGCAGCATCATGGATGATGGGAGCACAACTCAGACTATCAGGGAGATCAGATGACACAGTGAGGAAAAATCCTCTAGTGAAATACAAGACACAGAAGACCTTGAAAATAAAGGAAAAAACCCAGAGGGTTTGTTTTCATTGCACAGAATAAAAAAACTGCTGCCGTACCAATATAAATGCTTGTTTGAGACCATTATGTGGCAGCCACATCTCCTATTACCAGTGTTAGTAAGACACCATCAAAAGAGTAAAACTAGCTGTAAAACTATCTGTGTCCTAACCTATGTAGCTTTCATCTGCACAGCCCTGTGTGCTTCTTTTCCCCATGACTCACAGTGTTTGAGGCAGGAAGGGATCATCACATGACTTGACCATGCTCGGCATTAAATTTTATCTGGTTATTAAGCCAAATATCTAGTGATTGTCTAAGCAAAAACTAAGACTTAGCTAACCCTTAGCAACTTTGCTGATGACACCAAACTGGGAGGTGTGGTAGATACACCAGAAGGCTGTGTTGCCATTCAGCGTGACCTGGACAGACTGGAGAGTTGGGCAGAGAGGAACCTGATGCGGTTCAACACGGGCAAGTGCAGGGTCCTGCACCTGGGGAGGAACAACCCCATGCATCAGTACAGGCTTGGGGCGGACCTGCTGGAGAGCAGCTCTGTGGAGAGGGACCTGGGAGTGCTGGTGGACGACAGGTTGACCATGAGCCAGCAGTGTGCCCTGGCTGCCAAGAA
>Ga0065711_1026894_pt1 | contig 57538 bp, 33 predicted proteins | sample Hoacrofraction12_FD_59098 | JGI IMG/M metagenome (GOLD analysis project Ga0065711, IMG submission 59098) | Hoatzin crop microbial communities from Cojedes, Venezuela - Epithelial fraction 12 v2 (version 2) | ecosystem: Host-associated > Birds > Digestive system > Esophagus > Crop | place...
GAAGAAGTGTTGTTTAAAGAGTGACCAGCACTCATGGACCCCCCTGCCTTCGAGAGCCCTGGCCCACGGGATTCCTCCCAGTAGCTCCTTGAAGAGGGCAAAGTCAGCCCTCCTGAGGTCCAGGGTTTTGGTCCTGCTTATCGCCCTGCTTCCTCCACTTAGGTTGAGTCAGCAGTGAGTGCCTTACTACCCAGGCTTCCCCTGCTGCTCCCCACTGCGTTCCCAGTTGCCAGATCTGGCAGCAGAGGCTGAAGGTGGATGTCAGTGCACAAATCCAGCCTACAGCCTGGTGATCAGGCAGAGCCGTAATTCTCCTCAGGAGAAGATTTCTGTACTCCAGAGTCATCAAGCAAAACTTGAACAGCCCTAACTCCATCACCAGAAGCTGCACAGACTAGAAAAGCATTGCTATTCTTTGTATTCTGAGTGGGTGAAAGAAGGCACTTGTATTAGTCTCTGCAGATCTTAGTTTTGTTCTTGAGGTACATAAATCATACGACTATATATTTTGCTCACAAGAGTAAATACTCATGTCGCTCCCCCAACAAACAAAATAAGTAGGCCCAGAGTAGCACTAAGTCTATATTTCCTTGTTCCACATAGGAAGACTGGTGAACAAAAGCCCTTCTGTCATTGGAGAGAAACGTTCAGCCAGAGCCCTGCGGGTTGGAGGAGCAATTTTGAAGAAATTGGTTCTACTCTCTCATCCTCATCTCCCTAAAAATACATGAAATTGTTCCTCCTGTTAAATTATCATTTGCTGGTACCTGGCAGACTCCTAATTGATTAGAGAAAACTAATTCAGTGCAATGAATTATTTGCAAGTGAAGTATCTGAAATATCTACTTTATTAATATTTTTGATTTAAAATTATTATTTTATTCAGATGTCTCATAAGAGCTCGTTATAGTCCAGAAAAGTAACTTAAAGGAAGGCTGAATAAAGCCAATCCCTGGTGCAAAAGCAGTTCAGCAAGTTGTCATGCCAAGGATGAACTTGTCCTAGGGTGACTCTGCTTATTTTATTGGCACTGCACCAAGTTAAACTTTTCCAGACAGTTCAGAGTTATTCCCAGCTGGGGAACAGAAAGTCATCAGGATTTGGAAGCAGCTTTTTTTTTTTTTCCTGCTGAACTATCTTGACCTTTCCTAGGAAGTTCAGAATTTGCCAGTTAGCAAAATTTCAGTCAGACCTCCACCACCGATCTCTGTGCGAATTCAGACTTCGCTTCCTTCCCTCCCGAGCCATGACCCTTTCTGCTGGCAGAAGCCAAATCCCGCCCTCCTTCACACCTTCCAACTTTTCATCCAGCTGAAGACACCTTTTAGAAGGGAAGTGGAAAACAAAGCTTTTGTGTGAAACCCTTTTATCCAGTATCCAAATTCTCTTCTATTTGCAGCCCAAATTAATGCTCACATGTAAGATTGTCCAACTCATAAGAACATAGTGAAACATAGCTCAGTACTTCTAGTTTTTGTAAGAAATCTCTTCAAAACACAGGAGTTTAACTAAATTCTATCTACTTATGCTTCTCCATCAACACTTCCCTCTAACCAGCCACTCTAACCTTTAGTCAGGGTGGTATAAACGGTTTTCAGCACGTTCCTGAAATGCAAGACAATTCAAAGGATACCTGCGCCCTTCCAAATACCTCCTCAGTTCCCAGAGGAATGAACAGCCAGGGTCTGCAAAGCCATGCTGGAGGGGTTTACCATCACACAGGGTCACGCACAAGACACTCAGTCTGGCAAAATGCAAGGCTAGACACATGATCATAAAAGAACAAAGAACTACAGAGGCAAAGGAAGACCAGATCAAATTATTGAAACTCCACCTCAAACTTAGTCCTGCTCAATGACTGACACCAGACAGCTCTGCAGGAGGACGGGTCCCTGCACTTGGCTGTAGACAACTGTCCTTTCACACCAGTCACCACCCACTGTTTGTACCCCAGCTTGGTCAAGATGCAAACATCCTGAAACCTGCTATACATTTTTCCCTTCTCCTTGATTAAGAGATATCACTGAATAAAGATCCAATGCTGCAAACATGGAAGTGAGATGCATTTCACTCCCTTCTTTCCTAATCAGAAATTCTGGTTTCACTTAAAATCTTGAAGTATCTGCAGTATGAACATCCCCCACTCCTCCCTTCATGCAATTTTCTCTCTTGACTTCTTACCTTGACTTTAGTTTTTATCTTGTTTTTTTCACCAGCCATTTCAATCTAGCTTTTTCCCACTTGTTGCAATACATTGTAAATAACTTATCTTGAGAAACAAGAACTAAGAAACAACTCATTAACACAACAGACCCTGACTTATCCCCAGTATTTTGGAGCTCAAGTATCATACAGCAACAAAAGAAATAATCAAATCAGGGATGGGTGATTGGACTGAGTCATACTATCCCTACACCATGTGGTTTGTAAGGTTCATATATCTTATATTATTTCCTATTTACAGCCCTTAGTAGTGACTCACAAAGCATGGGAGCCCTAAGCTGCCTGAAGCCTTCACTACTAAGAGCCGAGCACAGCACTATTCTGTCTAACCCGAGGCAAGCGCGATATCCAACCTCTCACACCAAGGGCTGAAAATAGCAACCTTCAGCTCCAAAATGCAATGGGATTTTGTAGTCTGACCTGCTCCATGTAGGAGGAGCAAGACGGGCAATGAATATACTGCAGTCTTGGCATGGCTTCTTTCCCACCTGTTTATGAGCATCTTATGGACACTGTACCTGGGCAGGACTAATCCCTCCATGATGGACAGTCTTTTATCTTGCTTCCTTTCCATCAGATGATGCCTCATTAGACATCCTCTTTTAAAAAAGAAAACAAACCCAACCAAACAGCCCACATAACTCATCCTGTTTTCCCCCAGCTCTCAGATTTGCAAGTTTTTCCTTGAGTCAAGGTCAGTTCTTTGGACTTTGTGTACATATGTGTATGTATATATGATACATTTTGGGTTTTCGTACCTAAGAGCCCCAAAGATAACTCTCTCAGTATCAATTACTGCAACGTCCTTTTCCTCGGCCAAAGCAAATGTGATCTTCCCAGCCCAGATCTACCTGGAGAGATGAAACAGATTTCATCCTGCCAATTTCTGTGACTATGTGACATCTTTCCACTGGCCTCTGCTGACTCAAACACAGGAGCATCTGTGTTTACTCCAAAAGGCCCTTCCCTCCTGCCACACCACATCCTATCACCTCAGGCTGTAGCAGGGACTGCACCCCACACCCCCAGATCAACTGATGATGCCAACCTAGTTTTCCAAAGTGGATGTTCAAACAAGACCTTTCATGTTTCTCTTCATTTTGATACACTTCCTCCAGGCTTCTGTGTCACCCTCCTCTTAGTCCATCTGAACACTCTCCTTTGCCATGGTACCAACAAAAGCACTTGACAACGACAGGCATGTCCTGTCAAGTACATGCCATTCCCCTTCCAGCTCACCTACTGTGACTAATACCAATATGTGCTGATGACCACCTAAGCAAAGTTTGAATACATTGACCAACAGTCCATGGTTTCCTTGATACCCCCCACTGGTATGTTCTTTCTTTTGGGTTGTGCCAGGTGCCCACCAAAGCTGCTCTATCACTCCCCCTCCTCAGGTGGACAGGGGAGAAAACGTAAGTTCATGGGTCGAGATAACAACAGGGGTAGATCACTCAGCAATTACCATCATGTGCAAACCAGGCTTAACTTGGGGAAATTAGTTTAATTTATCACCAATCAAGTTGGAGTAGGGTAATGAGAAATAAACCCAAATCTTAAAAACACTGTCCCCCCCACCCCTCCATTATTCCCAGGCTCAACTTCACACCCACATTTCTCCAGTTCCTCCTCCCGAGCAGCGCAGGGGGGTGGGGACTGCAGTCAGTTCATCACACATTGTCTCTGCTGCTCCTTCCTCCTCACACTCTGCCCCTGCTCCAGTGTGGGGTGCCTTCCATGGGAGACAGTCCTCCATGAACTTCCCACGGGCTGCAGTTCTTCATCAACTGCTCCAGAATGGGTCCCTTCCATGAGGTACAGTCCTTCAGGAACAGGCTGCTCCAGCGTGGGTCCCCCACAGGGTCACAAGCCCTGCCAGCAAACCTGCTCCAGCATGGGCTCCTTTTTCCACAGGTCCTGCCAGGAGCCTGCTCCAGCACAGGCTCCCCACAGGGTCACAGCCTTGTTCGGGCAGCCCCCTGCTCCAGCATGGGGTCCTCCCCAGGCTGCAGGTGGGGATCTGCTCTAGCGTGGACCTTCATGGGCTGCAGGGACACAGCCTGCCTCACCATGGTCTACTCCACAGGCTACAGGGGAATATCTGCTTCAGTGCCTGAAGCACCTCCTGCCCCTCCTTCTGCACTGACCTTGGGGTCTGCAGAGTTGTTGCTGTCATTCTCAGTCCTCTCTCCAGCTGCAATTGCGCAGTTTGTTTTTTACCCATTCTTAACTATGTTATGCCAGAGGTGCTACCACCATCACTGATGAGCTCAGCCTTGGCCAGCGGCAGGTGTGTCCTGGAACTGGCTGGCATTGGCTCAGTGAGACACAGGGGAAGGCTTCTGGCATCTTCTCACAGAAGCCACCCCTGTAACCCCTCCACAGGTGTGGTGGGGGGGAGCTGGTTTTAGTTTTGTTTGGTTTTATGGGGTTTTGGGGTTTTTTGTTTTGTTTTGTTTTTTGGGTTTTTTTTGTTTGCTTGTTTGTTTTGGGTTTTTTTGTTTGTTTGTTGTTTTTGTTTTGGTTTTGTTTGTTTGTTTGTTGTTTTTGTTTTTGGAGGGGTGGAGGAGGCCAGACTGAGCCTCTGTATTTCCTGATTAAAAAGCCTCCTCTACAGGGATAAGAAAGATTTTGAAATCGAGTCTAGTGAAAGAAATTCCTAGTTCAACCGCTGGAATTATGGCAGCACTGAGAAGTTTGTCAAAATGAAATACAGCCTCAGCTCGGTCCTTTACCACTCCTTGTGGTCAGCAACCCCCACACAAAACAGACACAAAACACCACTATTCAGACTTGCTAATATTTAGTACTTACATCATATAAGTGCAAGTTATAGCACACAAAGTTGTGTAACGGTCACCCCCAATGATACTGTATTGTGATTTTTATAAGGCCATAGTTTCACAGGACACTGGTTTCGGTAACAAACAAACAAAAAAAATCAATGTAAATAGCTCCCACTTGGGTTTTCCCATGGGACTTGGCATTCAAGCTGCAATGTCCCTCCTTGTTTGTGATTAACCAGAAAAACCACAGCCTCAGCCAGATATTAACCACTGTTTCTCACCGAACCAGCACACTGAAAATCCATAGCTCAGCTGCAGTTTCTCCATGTTCCGTTCACCTCAACCAGATGCATCAGAATAGCCTGTCTATTTGAAAAAATATCAAAGTGTGCTCAACCACATCAAGAGAGCAAAAGGCATTTAGTGGGAAACACCTAAACTGGAAGTGACATTAGCATTCCGTGGTGATTTTCGCTAACTAGTGTAGTTATCCTGGCAGCCTAGAATCTATTGCGTGGGCAGAACATTATCTCTCCAAGAATGACTAAATCCTAGTGATGGAGTGCAAGGAGACAGCACAGAGGAAAATGCTCTTTTTATATCCTGGAGAAAATCTAAGATAGATAAACTAGTTTCAATTGAAAATATTGTCATCCTTAATTTTTCATGTCTTTTATGTAAGAGAAAACAGGGCTTAGGGTTTTTTGTTGTTGTTGTTGTTTTTGTTTTGTGGGTTTTTTTTTTTTAGGAGATAATGTTTTGTTTTGTGAAGATTTTTACATTAAAGAAATATCCTGAGCAAAACTACGTTTTCAGAAAACCTACATACTCAGCACCAAGACAGTATTTCCAATGCTTACAGGGGCTCCAGTTCATCTTCTCTCTCTGAGAACAGAACATGAACTTTCTTATCAGTGCCTAGGCATTCCCATTATGCTTCTCTCCAAAGAGCACTAAGATATCTTCAATTTTCCCCCCAAATATTAGCATGTGATGTTTCTCTTTTGCAAAAAAATAAAAATTTTCCACTGTCAAGAAGTAAGCAGCACAATTTTAAGCAATCTCTAGCTCACAGTCAATGTTTGTTGTAGGTACACAGACAGCATAAAAGCCAGACACCAGGTCTGGTGCTGTCACCGTTTAGTGAACAGAGAAACCAGCTGCAGAACACCAAACACCCAGCTGCAGTGCGCAGCTCTGTAGGGACCGGTATAGTAACAGTTTCTGTGCAGGAATATCAACAGCACGGTGTGGTCCCAAGGTAAGGTCTTACATACTTTTAAAAAACTAATAGAAACAGATTGATAAATTAATTGGTGCTAGCTTGACACCACTGACACTTTTTTGTTTTCTGTCAAAATTTTGCAATTTTCTTGATTATACGATTAAGCTATAAGTGAAGATTTGATTATAGTAACTCCACTTGGCTGCTGGTGATGAAATCCAGCTGAACTCTTCTAATTTAACTAATATTGTGCAGACCTAGAAAACACACACATAATTATATCAAGCTGGAATAAGTGAACATGCTAATAAACTGCATGACTCAGCATCACAGTTTGTGGTATATGTAAGTGTGGCATAAAGCTACCAGGCATTGAGGCCTGGGCAGTGAAATTCGTAGTCTTGTCTCCAAGGTATTCTCATTTGGTTCGTAACACTTTCTAGAAGTTTTCCTCCATGTTTTCGGTTCATGCCCCTGAATTCAATCATAGCACTAAATGCTGTTAAAACACACACTAGTGTGGGTCACAGCACCAATGCATTGATGTGACTCATAGTGCAGTTTCCTCTCCGCCTCTGCCTTCTTATGGAGGGCTGCAGAAACCAAAGTCACGAGAATTGGAGAATGTTCTTGGAGGTGTTTAAGACAGGTATGGAGGAAAGTCATCAAAGTACAGGTGCCAAATTGCAGTCCTTGACTTCAGGTCTTCCCATCAAAACAAAGCCTGCACGAAGGTGCACTACAGGCAAGAAGAGCAGGCAATGGTGGGAACAGCTGGCTGCATGGATGGCTGTTAAATGGAACAGAGTAATGAAGGCTTTCTATTCAAAATGGAATAGGAACTAAGGAAATGAATTAAATGCTTGCCTTTGGTCTCCTTAGTAATATCTCAATACAACAAGTTTGGAAGAGGAAAAAAGCATACCTTAGAACATGGAGCAGAAGCCATAAAAGTTTAAAAACTCATCAGTAATCAGACACTTTTCAAACGCAACATTTCAAAAAGGAGAGAAATACGCCCAGAGCTCAGGGCTGCCTGTGGTCTTTGTCCATCCATAGATCCAGACCCCAGCAGACGATGTCATTTAGAAGCCTAGGAAATTCTTCTCTTCCCCAGTAAAATGTTGAGGTGGCACAAAGTCTGTTTCAGGAAACCTGTGACCAGTTTGCAGTCCTTGTCAGACATAGGACCATTACTTTGTAGTATCTGTGGGTGAAAGACTTACTTTGAAAGAGGAGCTTCCCCCTCTTATTTCAATTATTTGTATTGTCCCACTTTAATTATTTGTACCAAGAAAACTTCCATTCACAGCCATGAGCCTCCTTCCTGGTCCTCAGCATACACAGACAGTCACTGCCCCAGAGAGCTGCAGTGACGGTGGCAAATGCAGGGCAGGGGGACAGATCAACATTTTTCTCAGCTTACAGGTGAAAACCTGAGACAGGCAACTAATGAAACACCTGTATCTATGGCAGGAAAGTTCTACCATAAATACGTTTCTTCAGATTTTCCACCACAACCGCACAGCTAAACTGTGTAGTTTAATTCCACTTCAGGTTGTACAATTCCTGTATAGGAAGGACCAGGCTCAAACACCGCCTAAAAAATGGAGTGTGCAATACTCTTCCAATTATCATGCCATGCAGGTTACACTCAAATTCAACAGAAGCCTTAGGAGTTTTAAGGCTCCATTACCCATTTCACCTCTCTGACAGTCTGATTTAAACAGCTGTCTGCTGCTGATTTCCCACATACCTTCCTACCAGCTGATCACAGATACCTGCAAGTAATATGTGCACATAAAACACCTGCAATCAGTAGCTGTTCATCCTGAATGCAAATAGGAGATGTTTCCAAGCAGACAACAATCTTCTATGATATGGAAGAGTTTAATTTGGCTTTAGTAAACCAGAGCCATGTTTTAAAACTGGGGAAGTAAAGGGGCAGAGCACTAAGGAAGGAGAGCACCTCTGAAAGAAAATGCAGTTCTGGAAGGTAATTACTGGAGAAAACCAAGTTTTTCATCAGACTTTAAATCTGGCAGTATTTTGGGAGATTAAGTATATTTCCCTTCAGTGACTCAAAAACCTGTTCTTGCAATCAGCAATCTATATTCCTGCAAATTGGCACCAACTGAGAAGCACAGAGATGTTGAAACAGAGTTATTTTCACCAGTGTTGGAGCACTGAACTTCCCCAGCTCTTCCAAAACTTCCCCTAGCACATCAGGGATGCCAGGAACCCATTTGTGCTGACTCCAGACAACAGGGTGGATGAAAGAGGTTACTCCCCATCTTGTTTAAATTACTATTTCAGACATACCTGAGAAATGAATGTACTAAGGGAGAAAGTAAAGAGTTTTAAACCAATAGAATTGCTTTTAAGGAAAGGTCACTGGACACTTGTCTGGAGCAAAATGCTCCTTGAAGTGAAGCATCAAACCATAGGAAGGCAGAGATTTATTTACACCACAGAGGATTGGACATGTATATTGACATAAACACTTCACTGAATTATCTCAAGTGAATTGAGTGATTAAGTGCCACATGCAAACCTGTAAACCAGTCTATGAGATACAAGGAATTGACATGACATGTTTTTACCTGATGTCTACTGACTACTGATTTTTACACCTTCCACTGAAACAGCGGATACCAGCCTCCATCTGACAGTTAGATTAGATGTCCCTTGGGTTCAATCTGCTGGGTAATTCCTGTGCAAAGGAAAATGTTATTTAGCAAAACTAAGATGGAATAAGAGTCAGGGAATCATGACTAAACCCCAGGAAGTGTTGAGATATATATATTGATCATTTACACTAGCAAAAAGAAAAAACAAATTTAAGTTTAGCTGATACCATAACCCATCTTTCTTCTCAAGTAAAGATTTATTTTATTACTTGGTAGATATCTGCAGTTAAGAGTGGAAATAAAACAAAAAAATAAAACCACACCCTTTCAGGTATTAAAATATTTCTTTCACTCGTCACTGTGGGATTAGACAGTGCTGTGGAATCCCAGAGAGGAGGTAGAACTGATAGACACTGTACAGGAGGCTAGCAGGGCCCTAATTCTTGCCTGGCACTTTCTCTAGTGGCTCACTCTGAAGCATATAGCGTAGGTTAATGCTTTTTGGTGAGTTAGTTTCAAAACCCACTTTAATCAGTCACTGATAGATATGTATGGGACAATTCTCTTGGACCTGTGATAACATACACTTGAGGCTAAGATGCAAAAAATATTCTTGGCTGGATGGCCAGAAGCAAACAGGCAACTGGATGCACTGAAGAATCATGCAGAAAATTTTAACCTCGTTTGTAAAATGAGCATCTCCAGTTGTAAGAGGAAGATGGCTAAGGCTAGGCAGTTTTTTAAAGACCCTTGAAGTTGAGAAAATCATTGAGGAACATATTTGCAACAGTCCAACTGGAAAAGGGCTACAGACGACATCACTAAACAGACAAGATATGTCAGCCCTCAATATCAGCTAGCACAAGCATCTTTTCAGGCATCAGAGCGCCATGAAAAGCCAGGAACTGCAGGGAGCAGCGTCAAATTCCCTGCAATCTGCTCAGTTGCACCCCACATCACCTAAACACTGTTTAGAAGTGCAGTGCTGCACATCTGGATGCAGCACAGAGCAACACAACTGTCTTCACGTGTTGCACTGCTGAAGATGCAGTGGTTAAGCTTGCTCCCAGGAAGGTGTTTGGACAGAAAACACATACAGAAGAACTTATAACTTTTCACAGAACAATTGCTTTCAAATGCAAAAAGATGTTCTGTAGCCCTTGGGAGAGTTTCAGCAACCTTATTTTGAGGAGAATGGATGGTAGCAATTTGTTCTTTTGTACTCCCACCAACTTCAGACAGAGTTCAAAACAAAGCCTCAACACCCAGACAAGTCACCCTCGTGGACTGGCAGCTAAAGAAAAAAAAAAACTAAATAAGTGGTCTGTATTTCAGAAATCAGGATTTCAGCAGAAACTGCCGAGTGCTTTTCAAAGCATTAAGTACATCTGCTTTTTAAAACTAGTTATTACTGCAGATTGTCATCATTAACCAAGGCAACTCAGACTCACACCTGACCAAAGTGCTGCAGCCTTGCCCACTTAACAAGGCAGCAAGTTCTATCCCTTAATTAAAATGCAGAAGAGAGCCAGGTTTCTCTGTGCTGCATTCATGTTTTTGTTGATTGCAGAAGATGCTGCTGAGTGCACAGCGCTCTTACGAAGTCAGGACATTTATTTTTGGTTCATAAATATTAATTTAAGACACTATCTCAAACATTCAAAAATCTTGGCTCTATTATTATTCATTGCACAATGGTATCTTAATTGGAAATAGATAATTACCAGAATATCAATTCTATTCTACCATCTTGGAATCAATATGAGTTTATCTGCACACAAAGAAGCACTGCTAGTTCTTCGCTGTATCTTTAAACTGGCAAATGTCTCACTATACTGCATGTAAACATTATGTAAAAATACACATCTTACACCTAGATGTCCACTGTATTGTACAGAGATGTTTTCTTAGGGCTACAAGGATGCTGAGGGGACTGGAACATCTCTCCTATGAGGAGAGGCTGAGGGAGCTGGGCTTGTTCAGCCTGAAGAAGAGAAGGCTGCGAGGGGACCTAACATATACTTACAAATATCTGAAGGGTGGGTGTCAGGAGAATGAGGCCAAGCTCTTTTCAGTAGTGCCCAGTGACAGGACAAGGGGCAATGGGCACAACCTGAAGCACAGGAAGTTCCATCTGAACATGAGGAAGAATTTCTTCCCTCTGAGGGTGACGGAGCACTGGAACTGGCTGCCCAGGGAGGTGGTGGAGTCTCCTTCTCTGGAGATATTCAAGACCCACCTGGACAAAGTCCTCTACAGCCTACTGCAGGTGACCCTACTTCGACAGGAGGGTTGGACTAGATGACCCACAGAGGTCCCTTCCAACCCCTACCATTATGTGATTCTGTGAATTTTCCCCAGCTGCAGCCTTTTATAAAATCAAAGACAGAGGCTCTAATTAGTTTCAAATGAGAATGAAAGTTCTGTCAGGCTTGACAAGAGCATTTTGCAGAAACCTGGTGAAACCTGAAGGTGACTGATAATATGCTAACAACATACTGTTTCAGTGGGATCACTTGATTTTTGAAGAACCAAATTATCCTTGTAAGAAAGCCCGGTTTTGACAAAACCAAAGCAGAAAAATCAACATAAAGTTGAGTAACTTCTATCAGGGACTTCCTGCTAAACCATTCTTCCAAGACCTGCAGTGCAGGAGGAATTAACAGAGCATGGGGTGTTTCTCAAAGTATCCAAATGTTTGCCAAAGGAATGGACCTAAGACAGCTGTCCTGCAACACTGATCCAAAACATCCCATTAGCATTGTTTCAGGGTGGAAGGAAAAATGATCCTTTCCTTCCCCCCCCTCCCCTGAAGCAGGTTACCTTTGTGAATCTCCACCTACCCTAGAACTTTCAGGATTGTTGTTCTCCTTTAAAGTCATGTGACTTAAAACATGGAAGTACAGACAGCAACGGCTTCATGAAGATGGCTGAGGTTTTGCCCCCCAGTGCTGTAGTTTCTATCCTCTAAGAAATACCTTTTTCCTCTTGAAATCAGGTGTAAAAACATTTCAATATTCAGTGGGCCAAGGTCTACAGCAGCTATGGCTGATGCCTTCTCCTGATATTTCTAGCAAGTTCCTGGTGTTACCATACTGAATAGCAGATTATTTGTACAAAAGGAGCAGCCTCTGGAGGGACAATGAAGAAAAAGACAGTGAACTCCCCTGTCCCACATGATTAAGACTGTCTCCCCGAGAGACAGAGAAGGATCACTTCAAATCTTTGCAGCAGGACTAATGAAGACTGATGTCTTGCAGCTACAGTACAGCTCCCCAGCTCTGCACCCATCCCTCCCTCCTCCCCTGCAGTAACCTCAGCTCCCCTCCGCGTCCTCAGCTGCCTCTGCGGGGATGGCTAAGGCTCACACTGGGTGCCTCCGGAGCCAGAGGCATGGGGGTCAGCCAGCCGGCCGCTGCCAACATCAACCTCCTCCATGAGCATGAAGCCAAGAGCCTCAGGGGTGCACGGGGAGGGGTGTCAGACAGACCTGGAATCCACAAACTTTTGACACTCCCAACTTTCTATCAGATCTGATTAGAACTAATCAATGAGTTTGGAGTATTATTGCTGAGAGACAGATACTTCTGAGACAGCACATGAGTAACATTATTTTCCTTATAAAAAGTCAAGGGGGGAAAACTAACCACTTATATATACCTTAATAAAAAGCCATGCTTTTGGAAGCTAGGAGGACCAGGCTGTCTGTGTAAGATTTCTGAGCAAAAGTTCAGGCATTGACCTTATTCTTCCTCTGCAATAGTCACTTTCTAGCAAAGGGCTTACAGGTCTCAGTTCTGCCGAGTTCTGCATGAGCTACACTTCAAATGCTGGACTCTTGCTTAGATTTGAAAAACACATTTCAGCAGGTCATTCACATATGGCAGAGGCATAAAAATAAAAACCTATGCAGGCAGCAATTTATTCCCATATTGAAGTATTCCTTGAGGAGAGGCAGCCATTGCTTTCATAACAAGTCAGACTCAGTGCAAGTAAAGACGTGGACAAAATATCTCCAGCTTCACTTTTAATTCCAAGTTTTCCTCTGTTTTTGCAATGAATAAAGTAAAAAGCCCTACCAAGCCTGGAAGCAGAGCTGTACCGTAACTTCACACATGGAAAGAAAAATCAGTTGGCTGTGTTCAAAAGTTCCTTCACAGCTGACATATGGACAATAACTTTTTAAGTCAAATAGTGATGCTAGAGAGGATACTTTGGGCAAAGCGCTAAGATTTTGGTTTTAGTAGTGAAGGTATAAAGGACTCTGTTCCAGAGCAGCACCTTGAGAAAGTGCAACTCAGGGCATGTAGTTTGCTCCCACTTTGATGCCCCTGAGCTGTGCTGTGAGGGTGACTTTGAGAAGCACCAGGACCCCAGTTTGTACGTGGGGAGCTGCCAAAATGCCAGGTGCAGTTGATAATGCCAAGAGGTGATCCTGCAGGGAAGCAGGTAGGGATGATGGCCACAGGACCCTGCAGCCAGAGGCAGAACTAAGCTGGTAAAACCCTGGGTTTCAAGGCTTTCCTGGCACCCCTCACCGGCCCTACAGAGTCACCCAGCAGTCCTCCCAGTCACAGGCAAACCCCATGTTACAATGAATGTGCTTTAAAGCAACCTCATGCTACCCAGATAACAAATCAGACTGATTTCGAGCTATAGATTTTAAGTCTCAGTAACAGGTCTCCTATTTAGTCCCATAATAGGTTCCTGATCTAGTAAATACTTATATGGCCAATGGCTCAGTCACAGATCCACTAACCAAACTGTAAACAAGCCCACTGGACTAAATCACATGTTAATGTAGAAATGACCCAGGAGTTCTGGAATCAGCCCTGGGAGTCACCATGAAAATGAGATTTCAAATCCTACTCGAGTAGAAGTGCATTGCAGTGGAGTGAAACAGAGTTGCTCTCATGGGTGTTAAGGAAACAAAGAAAAAGGTAGGAAATAACTTGCAGGTAGAGTTTTAAGATAAAAAAATCTATCCAAATAAATTAAGGAGATGTACTTCTTGCAATTTTGTGGCTCATAACCCAGACCCAAGACTTAAATTGGAATCTTAACTTCTAAAGGTAGCCTGGAAACACACATTCAATAAAGTGTACTGAAGTCCCGACTAATTCTCAAGAGTCTAAACAGTTTGGAAATATGGTCTCTTCTGCATTGGGAATGCTCTATCATTTGTCTAGACTAGTTAATAAGGTTCCTTTAAAATAACTAAATCTAATTTTTAAATTAATAAGCACAAATATCTTCACAAAGCATTATAAATTCATTAAAGTATTAAATACAACTTCTCTAGAGATTACCAAGCTATTGAAGTGCCAATATGTGAATATTATTAAAAAATGTATACGAAATCTCATTTGCTGTTTGGTTTTAGAAGAAAAGACTTAAGATTTCCAATTAAATAATCCTCATGTGACTTCTTGTGAGGAAAAAGAGAATAGTCTCATAATACCTATTTTCAGATGTGGGAAAAGATAAGCTATTTTATATGCAAATATGACTGATTTCATTTAATTGTTCCTTAGGGAAGCAGAAGATTTCTATGCAAACCTCTTACCAACTGGTAGTGACTTCAACCTCCTAATTTTTTTCCTCTCAGAACATTGGTTAATAGCCGCAAATTCCTAACGAAAGGGAGAGCAGTCCTGCAGGGCGCTGTATTAAACACCTCCATTTCCCAGAGAAGTCAGCAGAAGCTGAGGGTGGTGGGACTCGGCCCTCGAAGTTGTTCACTGCTCCATTGCAGAGAGAAGTGCCTAACACCTCAGAAGTCCAGCAAAGCAAAAGCAAGTTCCCCAAAACAGTGCTGTAAGAAGTGTTTCTTAGCCTAGCATTAGAAAATTCATTTTAAACAAGCACACAGTTACCGAAATGGTCATGTTAACATATCTATATGTAGCATCCTTTCCTGATATTTAAGTTCTATGCTGATCCCATTGCAAGCGGCAGAAATGCATAACTCATGGGTACAGCCAGGCACTCAGGCAAGACAAATAACCCATCATCAGGCAGCTTAAATTTCATCTCTAGCTTTTAACCTGTGAGAACAGTCTACAGGGTGTCTTGTATGGGGAGGCATTTTAAAATTACATTGTCACAAACACAAAAAACATACCGTCTATTTGCAGAGAGCCTGCTCTCAAGCTAGCACACAGCTGGGTTTTGGGCTGCATCACAAAGAGCTTTTTCAGTGCTCTGTCATCCTGTTGAACACCTCTGTGAATCTCTCAGAGCAATACATTCTTGTCTCTACTTAGTTAATATATCCATTTAAAAACTTATATACAAATCCACATCTCCTAATTTAACTAATCATTTCATGCAGTCTAAACCCTTCACTAACCCCCAAAAAAGGCAGACTTACAGTATACTCTTAACATAAGCCTTAAACATTAGTTTAGAGAAGGGAGACATCCGAGTAGTCTAGCACAGTCAGAGCTAGGGACACCCACTCAGCATTTTGACCCACTTGCCACAGAGCTTTGCAGTTGTTTGCCGTGAGTCAGCAGATGAGTGAGTACAGAGACAGTCAATTGTTGAGGCTTTTTTTTTTTTTTAACTCCCGGATTTGCGCAATGGCTTCCAGATCTCAGCGCAGAGCATTTAAGGAGCATGTTGCACTCATCAGTCCTGTGGCTTTAATGGCCTTTTCCTCTTCAGGTGCAAATTATGCTCTTCTGAAGAGGTGATTTCATTTGCATTCAAGATGATCAGAGGCCATCCCAGGCACATCGAGGCTCTCGCCTGTTCCCACGCACCCTTCAACCACCACTCACTCCATGTTGTCTTGCAAGTCAATGGGGTTCGAGTATGACTCACAGCCTAATGGAGTAATTCTAGCCTCAAGAAAACCCTGATGAGTGTTTGGGGGTGTAGTGAATTTAACACTCGAGAAACCAAAGTAGTACTCCAGCTGCCTAGTCCATCCCTCCAATCATGCAAACATATATTTTTTGACGCCTTCTGGACAGAACTCCTAGGACATGTGCCAGGGTGTACAAAATGTTATTCAATACTTCATTATAAACTCAAGATCTTTTTGAAAATAAACTTTTCCTTAAAGAGGCCATAACAGAACAGCTAATTAGGAGACATTTTTTCTTTTGATTGTTACCCAGGGTAGTCTGAAAGAAGGGTGCTTTCTTGATATAAAAAAAATATACTGCAACTAATCAAGTGTTGTCTGAACAATAGGCTACATCAGGAACCTCCTTTCATTTTTTTTTTTTTTTAAATCTAAGAAATCACTTGACAAGCGAGAGAGAGGGAACACAACTCAGGAAGTCAACACCCCCGACTCAATCATGAAACATGTATAGCCGGAACATTAGCTGCACCAATGGTCAAATATCAGAATTGTGTTATATAATTTATTGTTCAAAATGATATTAAGATATGATTCAAAATTTTGTAGTAATTACAAGGTCTGCTACGTCAGATACACAACAATTGTCTCAAGCTCCTTCTTTATGACTTGAACATCACATTGCTGTTCTCTGCCCAACCCAAAACCAGTATAGTACTCTATACAGTGATTGTCAGATTAAAGCCTTTGTCAACAAAAGCCATTATCATGTCATTAAACATGTTGCTGATTAAGAGATGAAAGCTGCTGTCAAGCTGGAAGTGGAAGAAATGAAACACTTGTGTGTCCGTCTCAGGCTTTATCACTGATTTCAGGGGTGATTTTGCATGGTTTGTCAGCTTTCCCATCTATATGCAGAGAGTTTGGAAACCGGCAGAAGGCCTTAAATAAAGTTTAAAGTTCCTATGAATAGAACTGAGCATGCAAGAAGTACGGATGTAATGAAACAGTAGAAATTATGTCAGTTAGTTTTCAGCAAAACAGATTAAGGAACAAAAGTGTAGCAATTAAGTAGCTAAAATTGAAAGAAACAATTGAATCCTAGAGATAAGAAAATACCTATGTGTAACCTCAGCCTTCTGCTTCAAGCTGCTTTCCTGACTCCTTGGCTTTCTTCTGAAGTAGTAGCTGTCAGGACATCGTCCCCTGAAGAAGGTCCTTGCTAAGCAGACAGTAATTATAACCTACTCGCATTCCAGAGCTGTCCAGTTTAACATGCCAGGTTACGTTTCACTTTAATTTGTGTACACTAACTCATAAACACAATTTTCTCAAAATGGTTTTGTATGTTTTTAGTTTTGCACAGTGTTGCCAGTTCATTGGCTCAGGGTAGTCAAAAACAATAAACAGTCTAAAAATCCACATGACCCAGTTACTGAACCAAGGCAGAAAAATCTTCAAGCTGACACATCAACCTGGTCTGAAAACTGATGGTCATACACATCAACTCATGTAGTTTTGTGGCAACTATAGGAATGAGTTGTCACTAGAGCTAAATATGAATTGCTTGTAAAGCACTTTAGAAATCAATAAAACACTCATCAACTCAATAGATATAAGGTTTTTCTAACTGTTCTTTCAGAAGTATCTTATAATAAAACACAAGTCTTACAACTAAGCCCAAGCACTTTGATATTGCTAGATCAATATCAAATAAGTCCCTCTTAGTCTGAGCCCACTACATTTGAAAAGCTATTTTGCTCTAGGTATACCAAAGTAGTCAGTCAGTTCTTAACAACTGCAAGCTTATTTCTGCCATTTGATCGTACCCCCTTAGTAGTACTCACTCAGTTATTTGACTTCTCACCACTTCTGGGTCATCACTGCAGAGACAGGAGTGCGAGCAGTAGGGATTTTGTCTAGAGTGCTAAGAGTCTCCACAGGATATTCAGGAGCAGCAGGAAATGGGGCTAGAGACAAGGCTACAACACAGGTCTAAGGTCCATCCAGTGGGTAGACCCAAAAAGCAGGACTAAAGGTAGACACACCTATATTATAACTCAGGTCAGGGCCAGGTGTGAGCTTAAATGAGGTTTCTGGCCCCATGGTCAGTGGGTAAGGAGAGGTCCCAGGTGAGGCTGGTCAGGGCAATTAAGGCCCATTCATGCTCTCAGGGCCCTAGCAGTTAAAAACCAAAGGACGAGGAGGCAGACTAGCTGCAGAGCTCAGAGGTTTGTGGAGAGTTTCATATAGCTGGATAGTAAACCTAGGATGAAAGCTGAAATGTAACACATGGAGATCCCAAATAAGAGAGCAGGATTGAAACCCAGATAGCAGAGATGTCAAAATCCGTGAAAGAAAAAGAAGACTGCAAATCAAAAAAAAGGTTTTAAGAAAACCAGCAGTACAGCTAAAAAAATGAACAGTTTGATATGCAAACTCCCTTCGAGGGAGTAAGCAGGATTAGCAGTGTAATGCAGAGCTAAAGCTGAAATACTCAGTAGAAGCTCTTATAGGAGTCAATCTGGGCTCTGAAATCATGCTCTTCCCCCCAGGTCTTCAGGTTTCTTAACTCTTTTTTTGTTGTTGGGAATCTCATAGAGTGTCATATTCTCTCTCCAAAGATGGTCACTAGATAAACTACCATATCACCACTCTCAGGTGACAGGAAGCAAAGTAATAGTTGCAGACTGCATTTTCTGATGACTGAGGTGAAGGTGAACATGAATTCATGCTTCTAAATTTTCTTTTTTTTTGAACAAACAATGCCCTCTATCAAAATAGCACAATACAAATTATTCAATGCTTATGAAATTCCAAAATTAAGTTGCTGTGCCACTTACTCTGATTCTCTTCATCCCATGAGTTCATGCTTTATGATACACGGATAATTAACATGATGCCATGAGACAACTTTTTACCCAAATCATGCTTCATCAAGCACAAAGATGGGACTTCCCTGCTGACTCCTATGAATTGCTCTGCTCGTTTCTTAGATGGTGGAAGGTGTATGGTGAAAAAAGCAAGAGGAAAATTATTCTTTTGACCAAAATGCAGCTATGGGAAAGCCAGGAAAGTAAATTTGTGCATTGCAGTAGGTTTTGTATAAATGCTGAGAAAGTCAGTCATACATACATTTGCCTTAAGTTTGTCTTCACATTTTGTGCCTAAAAACTCCTCCTCCATAAGATTGGAAATAAGGATATGATATTACTGCAGGAGATGTACAAGTAAATAATGTTTTTCCAAAATGCTTCTTTTACTTCCCAACGCAGATTCAGTCATTAATAGTGAGGAACAATTGAAGCTTACTGACTGAGCACTACCTGTCTTCTACCTTGATTCAAGCCGGAACCCAGGGGAAAAGCATCTTTTTGTATTGTGTGTGGGTAAAAAAACATAAAAGAAAGCTTATTCCCCCAGACCGGAATTGAGATTGCACAGGTGATTTTGTTCTCAATGTTTTCTACTACGTAGTGTTTGACTCCACTATCTGCATAGTATTACTTTGACCATTTCTCTGAGTGTATGATGTACCTAAAGTTAATGTGCTCTTCTAGATACTTAAGGCAGGATTAATGTAACTCCATCTGAGGCTAGTGAGCCCTTCCAATATGCTTATTAAAGTTCACAAGACGTCTTATTTGAATAAAAGTTTTATGAACAAGAGAATGCTATTTAGGCCTCACATTGTATAACAGTTACCCTCTTCAAAATACTTTTAGAAATGTATCTAGCTATGGAACATTTTTAGAGTAACTTGCTGCTTCTAAGAACACTAAGAATTTTTTTAAAATTGTAAATGGAGTTTGAATTCAACAAACCTGCTCATTTTAAAAGGTCCAGTAAGAAATAGAAGTCTATAAGACCAAGTGCTAAATTTTACTTTTTGTCTTGCAAAGACTTCCCATTGATTTCTGACGAGTCTGAGTAGTCTGTCAAACTAATATACACTTCCTGTGTAGGCTTCATTAATCTACACAGACTATGTCGTCTATCAATATTAAAAGTACCTTAACAAGGAGAGAGGGCAGACACTGAGAAGGGTCATGTCTTACCCATTGCTGTGCAGCAGGTCAACATCAAGAAATGATTATGGCATGAAACAGATCATTTGTACAGGGAGGCTATTCCTAAATCCATTAATTTAGGGGCTAAGAATGAAATGCAATTTTTATGTTACTTATCCTTATCTCTACTTGGTTTAATTTTACTTTCCTCCCTCTATCTATTTTTCTCTTCTCTCCTCAGTAGTTGTCATTTCTGGCTGGAAATTCATATCCGCAGGTGATACAGCTTTTGTCATTTTCTCTCTTTATTTCCTCCCTTTCCCCTTTCCTTCTCAATACTACCCAGCTTTCCATTTCAATACTTTTCAGCTTTCATTTTTGTTTGTTTTTTCCCCCTCCTTTCCAGCTTCCTCCCTCCCACATGTATTTTTCCCTTCTCAAACTCAATTTCTTCAAAAATAACCACTTTTTGAAAAAAATAACAACTCATAAAATACAGATTATTTAATTGTGTTTTTAAAACCACATGATTGATTTCTAATTTCTGGTCTAGTTTTTGGGTTGTGGTAAATCAGCAACTTCTTTTTATCATGTTGGAATTCTCTGAATTCAGATTTTTCTTTGGATCATTCCTGATCTTTCCAGATTTTTCCAGAAAAAATGAACTCGATTTTAGCACAAAGTTAACTTTTTTTGGCCAATGTTGCTCTTGGCTGAACATCTGCAGAAGTAAAAAGATTTTGCCTTTGCATAGTGACATAGTCCCAGCCCCAGGTATCCTGGAATGGAAGTGTAACATGATAAACCTCGCATTAAAAGCAGTTTGTCTGTAGAAAGAGTTGTTGTGAATCCGCACAGACTTACAAAGGGGAGAAGAAAGTGGCAGCGTGTTACAGACACCTGCATGTTAATTCATCAGACTTAATGAAGAGCGACTTCTTTATTCCTGAGAGCTGTCATCAGAAAGGAAAGGGAAAAAAAAAAAGAAATCCATGCAGTGTTGTGCTTTTTCTTATTAGTAATTGCCCTGAAAACTTTCACAGGGAAAATGGAGCCTCCTGAAACCAAATCATAAAGGTGTGCACCCAGTTACTGAACATGGCAGGGGAATAGTGTGATTACTGCCTTGCTGGACTGAAAATACATGAGATAACGAAAAAAAGGAGGAAAGGAGGGAAGTAAAGTAAGGGTTCTGAGGATAGGGTGCGGCTAGTCATCCCCTTTTTTTATTATTTTCATAACGAGTTTGTCTTCCTGCTGTCAAAACGAGGAAGGTAAGGGCTGGCTCTCCTACTGAACCAGCAACCAAGTCATTCAACAAACAATACAACTAAAACCCAAGCATTTTTCACTGTGTTTATTTCACCTTATTTCTTGCACAAAGCAGAACTGATTGGCTGGTTTTGACTACACAGAGTGTATGTATATATTTATAGTATATCTGTACCTGAAAAATATATTCCAAAGAACTTCAACTCTCATCAAACTATAGCAGGGAGCTATAATAGTACTGTGTATGCATCTGGGAAGAAAGGTGGTATTATTTTGGTGGTGGTGGTGGTTTATGAGAAGATATAGGATGTGTTCTTCGACTAAAATATGAAAAAAATCCACAACTACATATCATTACTTAAATAGAAACCAGTAAATTTTCATTTTTAGTTGATGTTGCCAAAGTTTGACTCTAGAGATTCTGTTTGATGAGATCTATTTTAAATAAACCTTTTTGTATATCCCATTTCTATGCAAAATTAATTTCACTGAGCTAGGCGACAGCTTGGCTTTCTGCACTCACTCTCACAATAGACGGATGAGTGACAGGATCTCTCCAGAGCTGCTCATGTCCTCTCTTACAGTGTAGTTGTTGTAGCTGCTTTGATCCAAGTGGGCAGCCAGAGTCTGGGGCCTTCCGGAGGTGTTTCTATCACAAAATGATACTGATTACTTGTGGGTCATCTCTTTGATGTAATTTTCTTTGTTTAGAAAGCATGCATGTATGTATGCTTCTGGTTCCCTGAATGAAGGAGAAAAGCACAAGGTTTCCTCCTTCCTCACAGTTTTCTTGTGATCTTTCTGAGGGCCAGGAGATGCGGGAAGGAAGCAGGGGAGGAGAGGAGGGAAAGCCTTTTGGTCTTGCTTTGGTCAAGCTTCATCAGTGAGATAGCAACCTACGGCCACTCACAACCTGCCGCAACCCTGTCAGCCCCCAGAGTAGTCTGAACTTCTTCTCTGAGAGTAGCAAATGGCCAGACTGCACAAACAAAGTCATTGCTCCATATAAGCTGTGATTTGTGCCCCCTTATCCTTCTGCAAATAACAGGTACAACATGATAGCTTAAAACCCAAGGCAGACGGTGCATTTCCCTACCATGCATGTGCCCAGTGAAATGGGTCCAGATGAGCGTCACTCCTTTGATGAAAAAATCAGTAAAATGTGGCTATCTGTGGGAGTCTGGGCTAGAAGAAGCTCTCACATGGAGCATTAGTGCAAGGCATAAAGCTGAAAAAATTGTTCTCCACACCTGTAAGTAAAGTGGAGGCAAAAGTCCTTGAAAAGATTGTGTAATTGTTTAAGTTGCTACTTTATGGAACTTGAATATAAGGCACTTAAAACACTGTGAAAACAAGCAGTGTTGTGATCCTCCAGCCAACACTCTAGTGTTAATATGTAAAATGCTTCCCCAGCAGACCTGAGTTCTCCTTTAAGATGACATTTTAGGAAAGATTTTTTAACAAATATTCTCTCTGATGCTACATGCTTCTCACTTTCAGGCTGGACTAGAGAGGGATCACACACTTGTTACTTTGCTTTCCCTCCAGAGAGCTCGGCAGTGTTTCATAAATCCAGATGACCGGTACAGGTTTTAGGGAAGATGTAATTTGCCATGGGGAATACGTGCTGGTCACTACTTCCGTTCTTAGATGAGACGGAAAACTCCCCAAATGCAGCAAACAAAAAAGATGTTTGTGAGGCTGTTTCGGGCTATGTGGGATGATCTGTCATCTCCTCAGGTTCTTGTAAATCACTGTAGAGTAAAATCTTCAAATTTGTCAAAAGTAGCTTTAAACCCACTGACTTCTTAGCTTTTTAAAAGTGGCTTATGCAGAGGCTTAAGCTGTTGAATCCTGTAATCACCCTTTAAATGTTTTTCTGATCTATCTTCCTTGAATGAATAGACAGCTCTCTGTTTACCAAAAGTAAAAAGGTGCCTGACTTTGGCCACAAAGCATTGCTGAAATGTTGTCTGTGGAGAGTAAAATTTGGAACTGACTTGAGGAACTGAGAAGATTTGTAGGGCCAGTAATGGGTAAATGCTCTGACCTTTATAACATACATGATTACATTTGAAACTAAGCATGGAGGGAAAATGCTCTTGTTTCAGGAAAGAATCAGTGAACACTTGAATTATTTTTCCTTCTTCCAGAATGGGGGCCAGAAACAGGAATTTTCCCAAGCAGTTCCTTTGCAGCAGATTATATTTTTATATTAAATGTTCTTTCCTGGGCTGAAAATCAAACATCCTTCCTCCTACCCTTATTTAATACAATGGCCATAGAAGATTAATTTAAAAACAGAAATATTCAGTCAGCTGGTACAAGGCTGTATGCGGGTGGAGGGACAAAGATACGATACATGAAAGCATGATTGTTTTGTTTCCAAGTTTATGTCATATGACAGCTCCAACATAAGGACATCATGCTTTTCACTGGCATCACAGAAACACCATGAAGACCCTACACGGATGGTGATTTCTTCATGAGACCAAACTTGACCCAGTCAAGTCTGTGATACACAGGGACACCCGCTGCAGCGGCTTGCACCAGCACAAGCTCCGGGCCGCAGGTGAGCCGGGCGGCTGTCCCTCAGCAGCTCGTACCCACTCCACACCACAGTCAAGCTGCACTGGCTTCCAGGAGGCTATTGCACCTGTCAGGTGTTTGCGTTGCTGCGATGGCTGGGTTTCAAGCTTTCCCTAAACGCCGCGAAAACACATCAGCTGGTCCCAGGAAAAGTCCTATCTCTGTATAGTTTTGAATAAAGATGGTTAGATTTCTGAAAACAAATAAAAACAAAATGAAAAGAGAAATAACACTGAGTAATCTGGGAGATGTTTTTCTGACTGGACCTTATTAATGATAGTTTCCTGCTGTGGTTATTTGCCTACATTTACTGAGCACAGCAGAGCTGTTTTCCTTGCTCTGGTTTTGTCTTACAAAACTCCAGAGTATAGAGTTGTCACTCTTGCTTGCTGGGAATGAAAGTTTGGTGTGACGGAATTTAACTATAAGTAAGGTGGCTTTATTAATGCTTATGGTTTGACTCTAATAGGCAGGTGTAGGATAAGCATTTTTGTTTTGTAGTAATTTAAAATTTTTCTTTTACACCTTTCCTTTTCCACTGCATCAGTAATTCCTCTTGTGCTCTTTACCTGTCATACAACCATGGAGCTCCACAGAGGGATGGGGAAGGCTCTGTTCAAAAAAAGTCAATGTATTTGGGGCAGGACTCCGCAAAATAACGGGGAGCTTGTTTTTCTAAAGCTGATTTATGCCAACAAGGAGATCCTCATACAGTGTGAAGCAGCACTGTGTTGATCTCAACAGAGTTACTTTGATGGGGGTTAAAAATCTGGTCCCAAGTGTGTGTGAATCTCTCCTTGTGCTGGTGCAATTGTCACCGCTGTGCCTGAGGGGGGAACATTTTACCTCTGTCTTCTCTCTTCACATCCCAGCAATCCTACAATGCATTGTTTACCTCTCTACTTTTGTTGAAGGCTATCCATGCTGATGCGACAAGCTGGATTTGGGGCTAGGTGTTGCTACCTGTGTGAGCTTTGATGCCACAGGCTTGGCGGCAGCGAAAACACAGTGGCACTGGCACTGCTGCAGCCTTGCTGCCTGCACCAGAGCTCCAGGGCTCACCCAGTTTGTCCAGCTCACCCCACACTGCCATCACATGTGCTGCTGGCACCTAGGCTGAAATCACCTCCAAGCTTGGGTTTGCCCCTGCGTGCCAGAAGCGTGCTTTCCTCCCTGCAGCACAGCACGCCAAGGAGGTAGGAGTTACTCTGAGTTGTGTTTCCCTGCCAGCAGTGGCTTATCACATTATATTGAGCTGGCTTGCTTCTTACACAGGGCGGCAGGAAAACCCTTTCCACATGCTGCTACTTCTGATTGGTTTATCGTTTTAAAATACATGGTCCATTCGACTAGCACTCCTTCTGTGTCTGTAGGTTAGACATAGCTCCCTCTGGGTCAGCTTTACATCTTCAGCTGTAAATGTAGGTCAGCTGGCTGCTGTGCAGTGTGTTCCTTACACCTTAAAGCACAGGTCCTCACATGCAACTTCACAGTACATTGCATTTGCCCATCTTTTAAAAAAGCTCATATTGCTAGAGTAGCAAGTGGTTCAGCTGCTCATGACATTAGTAGTCCTACCAGCATGGCAGGAAAAAAAATTTCAGTCTAGGTATTGTACAGTTATAATGAGGGCATTTTCTGTTGTTTCACTTGAGGGTTTTCCTGTCATTTTTTTTGGTAGAGACACTAATTTCAGCACCATCAATGAAATTAATTATTATTGAGTGCGACAGTTCATGTCCGTAAATCAAAGTGAGATCTTCAGCTTTCCTGCTGCGCTCATTCTGTCTCTTCTGATGCTAAACCTAAGTTTTCTTCATTCCTGTATCCTCAAGAGTCCATCAAAGATCTGAAGTCTAGATGTGAAAGGGATTCTCACAAGGATCCAGTTGGGTTCAGTTACTCTACTGAAGGATCTGCTGATTCCTTTATCATATACATTTGCGACATTGCTCAGATCAGGTAGAAACTGGTTTACATATACATGCCTGCAGATTTTAATCTTAGATATCATGCTTAATATGCAGTGAATTTTTTTTTGCCCCAGTTCCTACGAAATTGAGACTTATGCGTTCCTGATGTAAAAGGAAAAGTCCCAAAAGGTTTTAAAATAAATACAGTACAAGCCAGCCAATGGGTTCACAAATCAGAAAATTTATTTTAAGACAAGTTTTGCAGAGAGAAGTTCATTGGTGGTGAGCTCCCTATGTACGTCTCTGCAGGGACCCTCCAGCTGCCCATAGGATCATGACGGGGTACAGAGAGCGTGGGTACTGGTTTAGCCAAGGCTATGTGTGTTTCCGTAGTCCTTAGGTAAATGTCCATGTAGAAAGTCATGACATTCTCCAGCTTAGTGGCAGATGATGGAGGGAACAGGACAATACCAGGAACTCCTTTATTCCAGTCAAGGACTGAGGCTTAAATAAACACAAGAATCAACAGACGTGGTATCCAACCCCATGTAGCCATGGTCAGCCCTTGCCTCCTTGCACAGGGGTCCACCAGCATCACATCAAGGCTGTACATCCCTCATCTCCCTGACAGCAAGGACACACCCATCCTGGGCCCACCTTATCACCAATCCCACTGTGCCTCGGGCCACCACCAGTGCTCAGTCTGCTGTGACATGGCCAGTACGTCACAAGGGCTGTTGCCCGTAGCTCACGTAGCATCCAGCTCTCAGGCACCCAGGGAAAACGGATGTGGAGGTCCCTTTCTCCAGGGTTCTCCATGGACCTTCCATCTCCCAGTAAGATCGAGACAGTATAGGCTGGGGCCATCTTATTTGTCCTGTAGTACTTTGACAGTTCTCCTTCTGAGTGGTTAAGGAAGGAGAGGACAGGTGTGTGCCATGATTTATTAACATCCCTGTCAGTGTCCAGCTGTAACAAAAGAATCAACAAATAGAGAAGCCTCCCCTATCAGCATGAGCAGCCTCTACCTCCCTGCACGGGGCTCCCCCAGCCTCACCTGAAGGCTGTCCATCTCACATCTCCCTGACAGCTAGGAGACACCCATCTTGGGCCAGTCATGTCACCAAACCTACTGTGGCTTGGGCCACTGCCAGTGTTCTGCCTGTTGTGCCATTGTGGCCACCTCATTGCTAGGGCTGTTCCCTGGAGCTCATGTGGCACTGGTCAGAGCTCTGACCAGTATGACATGGCCAGTATGTCACAAGGGATCATAACTAGAGCTCCTTTACAGGACCCAGCCCTCAGCTACCCTGGAAACAGGGTGTGGATCTTCCTTTGCCCAGGGCTGGGGGCGAATTTCCATCTCCCTGTGAGATCATAATAGGGTATAGGTTTGGGTTATCTTTGTCCTGTGGCATCTTGATAGCTCTCCAGCTGAGATGCCAATAAGGGAGATGATAGGAGCGTGTCATGGTTTAGTCAAACGCATTTCCAGTTATCTATAGAAAGAAGATGCCCTCTCCCTCAGCCCTTGCTCGGGTCTCCTGGATGCCTGCCAGACTGGGCTGGTGCAGCCCTTTTGTACCCCTCCAGGGCTATGTCAATGACTCCTCTGTTACATGGCCACCACCAACATTGTGACCGCTGTGACACAGCCATAACATCACCAGGGCTGGTTACCAGAGTTAGTGCTGCATCGCTGTGGCATGACTTTAATCTTCCACCATTCAAACAAAAAGAAACAATTAAATAAAAAATAATAATTTTAAAAACTCAACAAATGGTAATGCTGGGGAGGGAAATCAAGTAGCTGTAGCAGTAACTTAAAGAACAGCTCAGGAAAGATTAGAGAGTTAAAGGCAGCAGGTCCCAGCCGCTGCCCAATTTATATATTTGTGCAACATTTGCTGATGAAATTTGTGGGTTTGAGGGCTAAATCTGAGAAGAAAAATACTTGTTGAGTTGACTGATGGTAACATTTCACACCTTTGGAATTACGGACATGTCCAATGCCAAACCCTGCATCCACAGGTGGCTGACAGTGCTGAGGACGTGTCAGCAGGAGCTGCAAGATTTGTATCTTTCTTTTCCTGAAATGAACGGAAGATTTTGTGAGAGACTGTCCTGCACTACACACTTCGTTTGGACACTAGGATGAAGTACTTTTTAATTATCTTCCATCTACTTGGCTCACCACAGCTAAGGACCCTCTGTCACAGACGTTCCCTCCGAACATCAGGAAACAGGTTTTTGCTGTGAGGGTGACCGAGCACTGGCATAGGCTACCCAGAGAGGTTGTGGAGTATCCATCCTTGGAGATATTCAAAAACTGTCTGGGCAAGGTCCTGGGCAACCAGCTCTAGGTGGCCCTGCTTGAGCAGGGAGGTTGAATGGGTTGGACAAGATGACCTCCAGAGGTTCCTTCCAACCTCAACTATTCTGTGATTCTGAGATGGCTGATGTACAAACAGCACTTCTAAAAACAGGCAGACATTTAAGCAGAGTGACTAAGAAAATTGCAAGATATTTTTTCAAGTGACTTAGTAACCAGTTGTCACGGCATAAGCTGTGGTCAGGAATAAGTTTTATATTTATCATTGAAATTACCCAAACTGTTCTCTTGAGATTTTTGTCTCTTACTGGAATGAAAATGTGAGCAAGATTTCAGCGCTGGAAACCACAAAATACTTCACAGATACAACTTGAATTCAAAGAGAAATAGTCTTGGGTTTGATCTCTGGCCACTGAAAATATGCACGTTAACACCAGTCACTAAGGTTTGGGGCTAAATTCTAGTAAGGAAAAACATGTAATTTAGCAACAGAAGTCAATTAGCAACAAAACCGTGTATAAAACAAAAGTTTGTGTCTAAGCGTAAAAAAAATATGGATGACAAAAATGCCTAGAATGTTTATATTTACCAGGGAAGTAAATACAGAGCAGTGGAAAAGTCTGCAAGTAGTAAACCGTATTCATAGCCAAGGCCACCCTTTTACCCATCGGAACTAAAAAGAGACAGACTCTGGAGAGAAGGAATTTCCAGAACTAACTACTGCAAAAAAACATTGTCTGAAAAGCTTCAGTCAGGACGTAGAAAATGAAGACCATTAGACTAGCTGGAGTACTGGTCTGATCCAACATGTTAGTATTTACTCATCGCAAGACATAAGAGATACCTTTTTTTAATGACTTTATTCTGCTCTGTTTTCTCCCTGTAAACTTTAATCTATTAGGAACTATTTGAACTGGAGAAGACAGCAACCTGATGATTTATACTGAGTGATGTTTTTGTGAAATCCATAGTTTATCTAGAACCTGGAGAATATCTTTTAGAAAGAGACGCTTATTAAGTTATAGGGAGAGATAAATCCTTAGATGAGTTTCTTCAAAGCTTAAACGCTCTCCTGATGAAAAATGCATACATTATTTCTAGTCTGAATGCATTTATCTTTTCTAGATCTGGCTGTCAGATACTGTTATACCTTTTCTTCTAAAATAGAAAGCCTTATTGTATCAGAACTCTTTTTTTTCTCTATGGATAATTCTAGGCTGTGATCACACTAACCTTCCCTGTGCTCAACTGCTACCTGAGCTCTTGTAGCCTCTCACTGCAAGGATTCATTCCTCAGACAGCAATACTGAGCTACCCTGGAGTACTTACAAACAGTTTCACAAATGGCAAAGTATTTATAAAGAGTGTTTTGGATATTACTTTTCCCCTTTTAGAGATTTTCTTTTCCTCCTGCCACTATCCACACCTCCAATTCCTGTATCCCGGTTGCCCAGGCAACCTCTGCTAGCTGAGCCCTGGGTGCACTGCTGGGTTTTCAGTTCTCCACCACAGAAGGAAGCTGATATGAAAGACGGAGGAACAGGTAATGAGCTTAAGCGGGTTAGGAAAGACCAGTTAGGTGACTGACGGCAGTAATGGGAGTTTTATTTAAAGGTTAACAGTGCTAATAAGTGCATTTATGCAGATAATTAAAAAAATCCTATGACTTGCAGGAAATAGTAGGGGGAGATTTTACATCAGTGCATTTCTAGTGTCAGCTGAAGTGTAATAGCTAAAAGACATGAGTGACATTTGCTAAGTATGTAACTTAAACTGAAACTGATACAGCTTGTGCTTCTTTATGTATGCACATCCTTGCATTTGGAAAGTATGAGTAGAAACTACCACCCAGGCAAAATAAGAGCCTTTAAGATGTTCCGAAAGTACATTATATTGAGGCCTGACTTTTAAATGAAAAATCATTAACAATCTCTTCCAAAACCACTTCAGGTAAATAATAGAGCTTCATTTGCTATATGGAACTGATGTTTTCGTTAATGATGCGTAGATGTGTTGCTTTACAGCTACAGACATCTGCTTGCTCTTAAAAAGGTCAGGACAGGCAACTCACTCCAACAGAGGGAAAGTTTTAACATTTCAAAAGCCCTAAAAGGATGTTCTCACACTAAAACTTTCTTATGATGAGGACTTCAGTGTTTCTTAAGCAGGCAGCTTTCTTTTGGCCCAAAACAGAGTTGAATTACCTGCAAACAGCTCATTTCCAAGGAGTTCGACTCGACCCTCAATCCAAAAGGAGACTAGGTCAGTTTGTATCTGTGTGTCACCGTTCCGAGGGTGCTGGCAATCCCTGTGAGCTTCTAGGTGTTGTAGGCTCTTGGTATGTAGGTAGAACATAGTCTTTGAATTACAAGTTCAAAAGCTTTTGACATTTTGCACCTCCCACGGATTGATGTGGGCATGGTACTTCAAAGTACAATGGGTGACTTATTCAAACATGGTAACCTAGCAAAAATATAAATCTCAAAGATGTTAAAATAATTTAAAAATCATTAAAAAATATAATAGAAGACAAAACATTCACATTCTTGAAAGAAAGTTATACTGAACATCAATGTTTATATAATGTAAAAGAACCCCTACCATCACTCAAAGCAGAGAAAAAGGGTATCTGCACACGGCACCTTATTACCACTTGAATTGACACATTCCTCTTACAAAATAGTTCCATTTTCTCAGTACAAACTTCAAGCTATCTGGAAGGAGCTAGCAGACCCAGGAGGTTTTGAAGGATAAAGCATTAAGAATATTCCAGCTAAGGTTCAGGAAAACAAGCACCTTCTCAGACAGCTGGGTTTTTATCTGGAGCTGAATCTCTAAAATGCCTGACCGCCAAAACGATGCTCTGCAATTATTCCCTGTTTTCTGGAAAAGTTACTGTACTGTTACAGCTACCACTGCCAAATCATACAGTAGTAAGGATTTCTGCTATAACAACTGACCCAGACTATATCCAGGAATTATCAGAGGAAACGCTCAAGAAGGAAGGAAGGAGTTGGAGAATGACACAGACTAGTAAAAAATGCAGAAGCTGTTGAAACAAACCATGGAAGATAGCTATAGACATTATTGCAGCATTGTCATCCTTAAGAGTATGTGAAGTGGCAGAGATTGAGGTCAAAAATAGTCTCCCTCCTCACCCAAATAATGACTAGACAGAAGAGGGGCAAGAAAGACAAAGCAGTAGCGGGAACAAAAATGCAGCAAAAGAGAGTTTTCAACGAACATTCTTATTTCAGCTATCCCAGGCTTAAAGCACAGACAGCTTCAGGCTTTCTTCAAAGAGAGAGAGAGGAACATGCTGTCGTGCTCACATCTGGTTTAGGAACCACTCCTGGGAGAGCTCACCCCACTTCCAGCTCCCCCAGGCACTCTCCCTCTTGTCCTCCCCAACCTCAATATTCAGCAAATCCCTCAGCGTGACTTTGTCTCCAGACCTGACCGTCACTGAAGACACTCTCAAAGGCTAACCTCTGCCTGGAAAGGCTGTTCAGGTTCCTGTTGCAGCTGATGAAAGGCCTGAGCGCCTTTTCCTCAAGGACCCTAACTGAAAGTGCTCTGAATTGCTCCCACTGCAGAGGGAATTGTTTGCCTCTCCCAGGACCACAGCGACACTCGCTTCTGTCCGAAGGTGTCGGGTCCTGGCTCTGTTCCTACACGCCCACCACTTTGACTTCCTCCCTGCGCTCACGGCAAAGCTGCTGATCCAGGTCAGACTGTCTCCCCCATTTCCACTGCATTTTTATTTGATACCCCATCTGGAAGAAATACGATGGGGCATCTTTTGCGAACCTTTTCCCAGGGAGAATTCTCCCATAGGAATGCTGTTTTGGGGAGGACTTCTTCAAGATTAATCTTTCACTGCTAGTTTCTTTTGGTTAAAATTTCTTTATGATGAAACTACTTTCATTGCAGTTCTCAGAAGGCAGCACAATTACATACTGTCCTGACTTCCATGAGGAAATGACAGACTGAACTTCTGAAAGTTTCAATTGAAACTAATTAAAAAAAAAAAGATAAAACGTAATTAGAAATGGTCATTAATGTGTGACTTGTGAAGTTAATCTATTATATGGATGCTTGTCTTGCTCAAACATGCTGAACCAAATAAAAGTTAGCTGAATGGTTTAGACCTTCTTGTTATAACAGCTTAGACTATAAACCTTAGAAAAGTCACAAGTTGAAATGAATTTAATTAACTAATAATAAAGAATGATTTTTCATGGTTTTCATCAAAAAACTTTCGGTCCCAAATTTGGAGGCTGCAGGGAGGAAAGGTTTTTCTTTCCACTCTCCTGTTTCTCTTTCAGCTATCTCTGTTGAAGGAGAGAAATGTAAAAGGTTATTCAGAGAGGGGACAGGCAAAAACAAAATGTAAAATGAATCCTGGAGACTTAAATATTCTGTATTCTGGTTTTAATTTTAATTTTCAGTGAAAATTGATTATAAGTGGAAAGAGTTGCACACATTTCTAAAGCATTTTAAAAGTTTTGAATGAAATTCTAGTCCATTAATTTTCCTCTGATTAGCAAGTGTTAAAAGAGTGGTTTGGATATATTTACTTAGTATTTAATTCTTAATTGTCCCTTTCTAAATTTTCAACACTTGTTTGCTGATGACAGTTTTCTAAGACTTCAGAATGCTGATTATTGATTCATTGATTGGTTGATTAAAACTGGATTCTAAAATATTTCCTTTAAAAATTCTTTAATTATACTGTGAAATTATTCAGATCCCAAGTAAGGCATGCATTTGCCCAAACTTGTCCTTTATTGAAGTGTTTTCCCTACAGCAGGCTGCACAGGACCTTGTCCAGGTGGGTCTTGAATAACTCCAGAGAAGGAGGCTCCACAACCTCCCTGGGCAGCCTGTCCCAGGGCTCCATCACCCTCAGAGGGAAAAAGTTCTTCCTCATGTTCAGATGGAATTTCTTATGCTTCAGTTTGTGCCCATTGCCCCTTGTCCTGTCGCTGGGAACCACTGAAAAGAGTTTAACCCCATCCTCCTGACACCCACCCTTGAGATATTTATAAGCATTTATTAGGTCTCCTCTCAGCCTTCTCTTCTTCAGGCTGAACAAGCCCAAAGACACAATTGCTATGTTAACATACATATTCATTACATTCCCAAAAACTGTTTCTCATATTCATGGTTTTTCTGAGAACTCAATAGCATATGTTAATGTATTTTGCGCATGTTTGTGGTGGTCTTCGGGGGTCTTTAGATGAAGGCTTATACTCTTCATCACGGTGTCCACAGGTTGACCTTTGCTTCTGTGCAAACTCAGTTCTAAGATCACGTACACCACGTCCGTCAAGGTTGCTTCATTACAGTCTTATGGCCACTTTGTAGCCTCCTTATATTCATGGTCCTGCGCATCTGTTCTCCCAAGGTAGAGCTGTCTAAGTGGAATTATTCAGGAGTCTCTTATCTTACAACCTTCTCAATTATTCACAGAGAACCAAGACTTGCTTTGGTTTTAATTAATCTGTTGTGCAATGATTCTGAGACTGAAAGTGAGAACTTTGGTTTGCATCTGCTACATCTGCTACATTCGCTACATTCACAGGTATCACTCCCCAGTTGTTAAACTATTTTTGGTGGTTACAGAAGTGCTCTCTACAAAGCAGCTGATCTCTGGGTTTCCCATGCAGGTCCTCCTCTCTGCTCCCAAGCTTTGTCTGTTAAGAAAAGGAGGAGCTCCTCTGGCCTCCCGAGCAACTGGAGGTCCAGTGGGAGAAGTCACTCTGCTGCTGCAGGATAGTGCATGTCTGGAGATCCTCGAAGAATGGCCTTGGTCATGGGATTCACGTATTCACAGTATGTGGCGTGCCCAGAAAGAAATATTTTTGCAAAGCCAGTCAGAAATATGAGCCTTAAAACTCTGGAATAGCTCAGATGGGAGGAGAGAACACAAGTAGTGTGGTGAGAAAGGGACTGGGAAAAAAAAAGAACACAAATAAGACTTCCATTTATGTTTCTGTTTTGGGGCTGCCAGAAAGCTTTTGAAGCATTTTGAGGCATACTAGAAGCAGCCCTAGTTGGTCAGCAGAGTGCGGGTGATGGGATCAAGCTTCCAGACAGAGTTATCGCATGGCTATCAGGAGCACATCGTAAATATTTATGTATGTGCCAGTCTAGAAAGAGTGGCATTTCCAGGTAAAAAAATGCAATAAGCATATTCTTATGAAACAGCTGCAGCAATAACCTTTCCTAGCCACCACTGTGCTCGTGAATTCATTTTTTTTCTTTCAGGAATTTTTATATGACTTTCAATGTTTTGTCCTGTTGTTTGTAAAGGAAAATTGACAGCTATACAACTATAAACTGGGGAAAGCGGCTCTGAATTTCCACCTTAAAAAAGATAAAGGATATCTAGAAACACCTCAAGGCATGTTCCCGTGGGGATGTTATTTAAAGACCCAAATTTTTTGTCCTTTCGTCTCAAGATAGAACATCTCCTGTACAGTTAAAATGTCACAGATACTTCTATGATAACTGTTGATTGGGATTAACAAATATAGCAAACTACTCTGTTAATCTTGATTTTTTCCTCTTCCCTTTATAATAATAATAATATATTTTGTCTTTTATTTTCATTAAATATTCTTTTTTTCCCTTCCGGCAGATAAAACAGTAACACATTCCCCAGACAAAGCGTGTAGGTGTGTTGCCAAGGACAACAGTTTCAGACATAAATTACTTTTGAACTGCAAAGCCTTTTATTGCTCTTTATTGAAGGCCATCTGTATCTTATTATGTTAATTTAAGGCTTTCAACTAACCCTTCTGAACATAGCAATTTGGTGTGTTAGCAAATGTCCATATTAGAGTCATTTTTCACGAGGCAGTGACATTAAGCTACAGACTGCAAACAGGTATGCCCCAGCACAAGTTAAGGCTTAAAACAAATTTTATAAAGTAGAGGAAAACATTCTTGAAAAAATAATTTCTAAAACATAACTGAAAGGGAATTAAAGCAACCCGATAAAAAAGTCACAACTTATCAATTAAATGCATACAAAAGAAATAAAGCACAGTGCATTACCCAAGATCACCTGCTTTCCAAATTACAATCTCATAGTGGTTGCCTAGACTCGACCCTTCATCACCATCAATTTGGGCCTTACTTTTCCCTGCTGAAGCTGATGGAGCTTCAATGAGCTTCATATTTGCTGAAATGTGGACTAATATTTTCCCCCCAAAATTTACCTGACAGTATGAAGATTTCAGTCAACTAGAAAGAAAACTTTTCAAGACAAAAAGTTCTTTTTGCTTTGGTATCTGCTTCATTCTTTGACATTGGCTGAGGGTAAAAATGAGCCAGGTTCTCAGGGAAAGGGTGTAATTGATGGGTTTATGAAATTGCATGGACTTATGCCAGCCAAAGACCTGGCTGTTGCTCTTTGTTTTGGTTTTTTTTTAATAGTCCATAGATGTACTCTATGTCTGGCTGGATCTGATTATAAACTTTCAGGTACATAAATAATTTGACTTTTGCTCCCTGTATATTGCCAAAGACACTGTTGATGCTGAGTCAATTACAAACATTATAACATTAGTGGGTCAGTTACGGAATGCTGCAGAGTTTTGAGCACTATCTTCTGAAAGAGGTCATTAAATCGTTTCAGCCCATAAGACCTTCTGAGATGCTATTTTTTAAGAAAAAATGTTAAATGGCTGCTAGCAACCTTATATATACAGAAATATTCAATATCCATAGAAGAATATCCCTCCAAAAGAAAATCTTATAAGTTGGCAGCAGAGAGGAGATGGCAAAGAGCATGTTTTTTTTGCTTCTGCCACTAATTTTTATGTTTTATAAGAACTCCATGTAGTTGATCTGGAGCTTGGATGTCCTTGTTCTCTTAAACACCCGTGAAAATTCAGACCAGAGACTGAAGCTGGTCTGTCACCATGTGATAACCCATGAGCAAGTGCAGTCTCACTTGCTATCCGGGTCAGAGCACCAGCCCAGATATATATATATATATGCCATATATGGCTGGTGGCAACTCATTTCACAAAGAATCCAATTCCCTGGAAGTGAGAACTATGACTAAAAATAGCCCAGAGAAGCAGACCCTCTCTGAAAGTGACCCCGTCTATTTTTGCCTTGTATTTTCCACAATCCTGAGAAGCTATAGGATTGATCTTCAGGTATCTCCCTTTGAGGTGGGGCTTGAGCAGAAGCTCTGCTACAGCGTATCACTGGATTGCTGATGTGGCCCTTGGAGACAGATTGTTCTGAAGAAAGATTTTATAAACTTCTTATTTTGTCGTTGTCAAAACTGAGCAATGGAGTGAGGTAAAATACATCTTAAAAATATTTAAAACATATCTAGAAGAACCACTGCATCTCTGAGAGTAATTAATAACAGAACAAAGACTCCTTGCTTACCTTGCAAGACTTTTCTAGACCAGAGACTGGAGAGTGTATGTACGCTTCTGCTGAACCCTTTCTTTCTTGCAGGATTTGGACCTTGAGCCCCTAGAGCTTATACACCCCAAACGTGTTACGAGCAGTGCTCACAAAGCCCTATGCTTTCCATCACTCTTCATGAAGTTACCTGTTACTGTAGGGCCAAGTGCTCTGCAATGTGAGGTACTGGGACTCCCAAAGCCTTCATTTTTCAGCCTGGGAACTAAGTCCCTGGTGAGTTAAGTGTCTGACCAGGCACAAAGTCTGCTTTAACACAAATTTTAACCCATCTGTCTTGAGATCTCATTTAGGGCTCTGGTTACTGGGTTCTGCATTGGTTCTTCTGTCTCTCCATTTTCTTAGCGCAAAACTCAGGGAATCTCAATGCTCAACTATCTATTTCCTATCCTCCCACCAGAATACAGAGTACAACAGATAATCAAAGTTAATAAAAGATAAGCCAAAGAAAAATACCTCACATTTAGTAGATAAGGGAAAATGACTGCAACAGAAAGGATAGAAAACAAGGAAAAGAGAAAATCACAACACAACACTAAGAATTTTACTATCAACAATAAGAACAGTTGATGGATAGGTAGGTTGTGAGCAGTGTGTGTGCATCCAAATGTCTGTGGAAGTGAGTTTATGTGTCAAAAGGTGACTGAGAACATAAGGGAGAGAAATGACAGTGTCCTAAAGGGTTAGAAAGATAAAATACATGCATTGACGTAGAGTTGAAAATTGCAGAACATACGTGTGTTAGATAACATGATTAGTGGGGAGAGACTTACAGAAAAATCACTTGCTAAGTGCTCAGAAGGAATAAAAAATATGGCAAAAGATATGCAAAGTTACTTTGTGTTTCTGTAGTATCTCAGATACTCTCAGATGAAATACAATTACAGGAGAAGAGCTCTGTGTAACTTTTAATGTGGGTATTGTCTGGACAGATTCTACCTTTCATATATACATAGAGAAAATCCAAGTTTCAAATTATTTTTCAAATGAGCTCTTTGAAAAGGAATTTCAAAATCTGAAGAAAGAAAAATGTTAGAATTTCAATTGGCAAAAATTAAATCTGAGGGATTTGAGGGATTTCTCTAATGCAAACTGGTGAAAGTTATCACCTGTTGAACCATCTTAACTCCATTTGACAAAGCAGAACTCCCCAAATAGATGGCTCTGCAAATTTAGCAGGGTAGACTTACACTATTTAAACGAAGGAGATGAATCATTGATGATACAACGATAAGTAACAAAAGAAAGGAAACATAGAGATGACTTCTAAGAAAAAAGTCATGGGGAATGGAGATTAGTCATTCTGTCAGTCTCCCAAAGGAAGTAAAAAATATTCAGTAAAAAATAGACTGTACAATACAATAAATGGTCTGAAAGAGAAATAGAACAATTCTTCACTGGTAAGGAATACAGCAGAGAAGCAATCTCTTTCCAGCTCTGATGATGCAGTTCTTATGCTTCTCTTGCCAGTTTTCTTTAGCAAACTGATCACATTCAACACCTAACACACATCTTGCATGTCCACACCAGCTGTACTAGCACAATGGCTTTTCTTTTTTTTTTTTTAGTCTGTGAAAACCAGCATTATCCTTCCTCTTTCCAAGTCTTGTACCTCCACAGTGCTCATCACAGGAAAATTTAAGCCCTCCTAAAGTGAATTAGATCTATATCACATGAGCTTTGTAATACTTCCAAGTAAAAAAAAAAATTATACGACATTTTCATAAATGTCCAAATCTTTTTTTCAGCCATCCCCAGCTTTTGAAGAAAAATGAGAAGTTTAGGAATAAATGATTTTTTGGATTGCTAACTAAACAAAAAAAGTTAAAATAAGAGAATCTTTTTTCAGCAAAACAGCTACTAATTCCTTGCCAGTCAACTAAAACATCTAACAAAGATTAAACTAAAATGTTTTCATCTCTTTTACTTGGGGCTTCTTTTTCTTCTAATTTACTTTAGGGAAACGTAAAAACAAATCTCATTGGGAAATGTATGGATTTAATCAAAGTGTTCAGTTTAATTTTCTCCTGTAGCCTACCTCTACTTAGTCAAAGCAATGTCAATTTTAACTAAGCCCATTTTCCTATTTTATGATTTCACTTTTACAATATAGTGCAAATAACCTGAATTTTCCTCCAAGAGAGGAAGCAACCCATAGACTCCCATGTAAGACTTTCCCCAGTTTCTCACTCTCGCCCAATGTCAGACTTCATCCCATGAGTCAGTAGTTCCTGAGACATTGAATTGTTTGGCAGTTGCCTGAAAAAATATAGTAAAAACCAGTCAGGACTTTAGAAGCAGACCCAACAACAACAGGAACAAAATTCCTTTCTTGAGCCCTCTGCCAGGAGAGATGTGATTGATACTCCCTGGAGCTGCCATCTAGCGTTTTGGGGACTTCTAAGTAGAGCTGAATCTAAACCTTTTACATGGCACAAACCTTGTACATTTAAAAGAAAGGTTAGCAGCTGGCCCTCTTTTTGGCCTCTTCAGGGACCTTCTTGGAAGAGTCCTGTGGGGTACAGACCTGGAGGGAAGACGGGTCTGAGAGATTTGGTTTGGACCGCCATTCAAATGGACCTCAATGGGCTGGAGAAACAGGCGAACAGGAATCTTGTGAAATTTAATGAAGAAATATACAAAATCCTCTACCTGGGGAGAAATAACCCCATGCACCAGTACGGGTGGTGGAAAGCAGCTCTGCAGGAAAGGGACCTGAGGGGTGGGCTGGTGGGCACCAAGCTGACCAGCAATACATCCTCATTATTTCCAGCCTCAACCATTCTGTAACTTTATTGTCCTTGACATGTTTTCATGTCCTCACAAAACTTCTCGTGTCGCATTTTCCTCAATCATCTTAGCAAAAATTTATCAAGTGCCACTCCTGTCAGCTGGCTGAGGCAAAAACAGCCTAGCCATCAGAAGGGACTTTCACCCACCCACTTTCACCTGTTTTTAACTGAGCTGGTCTCATGCAAATCTGTGATGCTTCCACAGCAGTTACTCTGTAATGCAGATCCTAAGCACCACGAGCATACAAATCAGAACATTTGTGAGTACAATAAGCCTGGCAGAGAAGTTATAATGCTGCGGACTGATCAAAAGATGTCTTTCATTGTGCAGCTGAGAATACTGCAATTCCAGAGAAATTAAAGTCTTCAAAGTTGTGACTGTGCAGCTTAACAGATGGGCTTCTTCAAAGATTCATTATCAGTCTAACAGAAACTATAAATACCAGAGTGTGAACTGAACAACAAAAACACACACTTGACGGTTTAAATCCATCAGAAATATGGTCAGCTCTCTGCAGCAAAGGCAATGGAAAAAACCCTCGCTTCTGGCAAAAGAAAGCAATATTAAGCACGTTGTCCTGATAGGTGAGGCACAACAGTTGTTTTCACAATATGAATGAGTAAAGCAAATGGGACGTAACTCAATTTCATGACATTTTTAGAAAAAAACACCAATGCAAGCACATTTTTATACAGAGGTTGTCATTCTGGGGAAAAAGAAATCTTTAAGAACTGGGATTATCCTACAGGAGAAAATTTCAGACTCTTTCCAGTACTGCTATTCATCCTCCCTTCCCCGCACAACTCATGTCTCTGCTTTTGGTGCTCAGAGTACTTTTAGGCTGAGACCTATTAGACAACAGCTGATTGTTTTAGGATTGGAAATGCAAAGCAGCAAAGGGAAACATACAGAAAGAGTATGTAACAACCAATCATAGACTGGTTTGAGTTGGAAGGGACCTCACAGATCATCTAGTTCCAACTCCCTTGCCATGGGCAGGGACACCTTCCACCAGACCAGGTTGCTCAAAGCCCCGTCCAACCTGGCCTTGAACACTGCCAGGGAGGGGCAGCCACGGCTTCTCTGAGCAGCCTGGGCCAGCGCCTCACCACTCTCATAGTGAAGAATTTCTTCCTTGTATCTAAACTACATCTCCTCTCTTTCAGTTTAGAGCCATTCCTCCTTGTCCTGTCCCTACAGGCTCTTGTAAAAAGTCCCTCTCCAGCTCTCTTGTAGGCCCCTTCAGGTACTGAAAGACTGCTCAGAGGTCTCCCTGGAGCCTTCTCTTCTCCAGGCTGAACAGCCCAAACTCTCTCAGCCTTTCCTCACAGCAGAGGTGTTCCAGCTCTTGGATCATTTTTGTGATCTCCTATGGCCCTGCTCCAACAGGTCCATGTCTCTCCTGTGCTGAGGGCTCCAGAGCTGGACACAGGACTCTAGGTGGGATCTCACTAGAGCGGAGCAGAGGCGCAGAATCCCCTCCCTTGACTTGCTGGCCACGCTGCTTTTGATGCAGCCCAGGATACAGTTGGCCTTCTGGGATTTGAACACACATTGCCAGGTCTTGTTGAGCTTCTCACTGGCCAACACCCCCAAGTCCTTCTTGGTAGGGCTGCTCTCAATCCATTCTCCTCCCAGCCTGCATTTATTCTTGGTATTGCCCTGGCCCATGTGCTGGACCTTGCACCTGGCCTTGTTGAACTTCATGAGGTTCACGCAGGCCCACTTATCAAGCCTGTCAAGGTCCCTGTGGGTGGCATCCCTTCCCTCCAGTGTGTCAACCGCATCACACAGCTTGGTGTCATTGGCAAACTTGCTGAGGGTGCACTCTATCCCACTGTCCATGTCGCCAACAAAGATGTTAAACAGCACCAGTCCCAATACCAACCCTTGAGGAATGGCACTCATCACTGGCATCCCTAGATATACCAAGGGCAGCCAGATGTCAACTGAAAGGAAACCTGAACACCATAGGCTTCTTCAAAATCACCTCCTACACCACGGTCAGAAGAGCCCATGCTGACAGCTATGCTGCAGTGGTTGCACGGCTCTCAAAACCCTCACCACCTAAATAAGCACCAGCCGCAGCATTTACACATGTTGAAATCTCACCATCAATTGTGGTAGCCATGTAACCCTGCAAAATGGGAAAACCTATACTAATAGTACAAAGAGTAAAAGCAGGGGAACAGCCACACAGAGTATTTATATCTGACCTTTCAGTGCACGGGCATGGAGGCTTTTGACAAAGAACAGGCTTAGTGTTGCTGAATGACACTGTAACTTCTACCAGATTAGACTGCTCCCAAGGCAAGGAACAGTGACATTAACTCCTTGCTGGGCTCTCTGCAACTCCCCTGGACAACAAATTTGGGGTCTGTTCTTCATCGTGTCAGAGAGACTCCATTGGCAGAGACCACTGCGGAAGGAGAAAGATGTTTTTTAGTAATTACTTCATGTCCCCTGCACAGTCCTGAGTTACCTCCAGAGAAGGTGTGGCTCCTTTTGCTCGGTTGCCCACATATCGTTAAACATAGCAATATCTCTACTGGGCAGAAAATACAGAGAGAGCTTCTCTCAGTACTGCTCAGCCCTCACCCCACATGTCTGTTTTCAACTGCTGTGCCATATTGTTTCCTTTGGTAGATTTCTGTGCAGTGATTTGCTGCATTTCATCTCTTGGTAGCATGTTGGAGCTTATACCTAAATGTTTTGGCTGACATTTTGTTTGCTTCACTTTGTTTCCCCCACACCTCTTTTCTCTTGGCCTTCTGCTGTTCTGCCTTTCCTTCCTAAGGCTTTGCTATACCATTGACTGATAGGCCTCATTCTCCTTTGAAACCAGATGGGAGTTTGCCTGGAAAATGATGTCTTTCCTTGCCCAGCATGGGTCAGCTCTCTTATTCCTAAGAAAAATTAAAGTCTGCAAAATGCAGATTTTTTTTGCCCCCTCTCAGAGATATATTTCTTGCCAAGAGGTCCAGCATCAGTGTCTCACTTACACAGCACAGCATCTCCAAGAGTCTCCTGGTGAGATCTGGATCCGTTTGTGTCCGCAGTGCATGGCGTAAGACTGTCCTGGCTCTGCACTCTCTACTTTTTAGACCACAGGAGACGCAAGCAGTAGGTTAAGAAGAAGCAGTCACACCTGTTCCGTAGAATTCAGGACAATTCCATGACTGGGGTCTGAAGGAGCCTGGGATTACACAGATTTTCAGAGTCTGGGCACAGAGAAGTTTACCCACAGCAACAGCGGGGTCTGTATGCAAACACAGCTCATGCTCTAATTCAGCTGAAGATACCAGCTTGGTGCTATGCTGGAGAGGTTCCTCCACACTAGGAGGCTAAATCCTCCTGGACAACTACAGCATTTCTGCTCTGGGCTGCCTCTTGTCCAGCCGGCTTAGTGAGCTTGCTGTGAAAGACCACGCAGGCATCTTCTGCCACCTAAGACAAGCTGCTCCTTGGCTTTGACTGTCCATCCGTATAAAAGAAATAAGTTGCCCTCTTATGTTTTGGAGGTCTTGTAAGGATTGCCACATTGAAGATTTTTATACACTCAATTACTATGGTAATATAAATATGATTGATAAAAATCATATATATTAATGTTGGTAAAATTGCATTAAAATGCTGTCAGGCCTCACTGAGCTGCAGACATTGAAAATGCAGAGCTTTGTATTTGATTTTGCAGTTGGCCAAGAATCAGTTGTTTCTAAACCCTGAGGTGTGGGACTCCAGCCATGGTAGGAGTGCTGTGACTTTGCCCTCCCATCTCTGGTGTGACTGTTTGCGTTCACGTTCATGCACGGTACAACTCAGGTTACGCTGCTGCGCAGGCTTTGGCGTGAATACTGAAGGAAAGCAGAGGCTGACATTTGACAGGGAAGAAAAGCATAATAAATTCTTGGGTGAAATCCATTTCCAGCAAGACACATCCCATTGTATTAATCTGGACTGATTGTAACTATAGGTCACAAGCGCACGTGGTCTTTGGTGCCTGAGGTATCCTCTTAGGTCAGATGCACTTTCCCCACCATGTGAGAAGAGGGGGAGGAGAAGAAAAAAAAGTGTTCTGGCTTATGTATAGCTGGGCACTTTTCACACATATCCCCATCTATCTGGTTTCTCCCACCTGGGGCTGAGAACTGCGGCGCCTGACGCTATGCCGGACCTCCCATCCCAGTCCCCATCCTCATGATGAGTTTTCTCTGGCCAACACCACCATTCTGCTCCTGTACACGGAGGAAGTTTCCAGTAAATACATACTAGTCAGACATTTTTAGTTGGGATTTTAATTATTATTTGTTTGGAGTAGCTTTGTCACATTTCCCTATGCTCATGCAGGGATTCCTTATTAAGGTTATCACAAGTGTGGAGGAAAAAAAAGAAAGGAAGCTTTGTGCAAATAGTGTAGGTGGAGAGAGCAAATGAAATTGGCTATTTGAACTCAGAAGTGCTTGTTCCCTTCAGAGGAGAAGAAAGAAAAAAAGGCACATGAAGAAAAAACACAGAAATTCCTGAAGAATGCTGTATACATATTTCCTCCACAGCTTCCAGCAGCATGCGGACATATTTGGAAAGTGAGCACACGTTGCTGTCACCGGAAAGGCCACATGACACATGAATAAATTAACAACCAGATGAAGTTAAAAATTGCTTTTCTAGAAAAAGAAAGATTTCCTCCGCATAAAGAGAGACCTATGAACTTGAAGAGGTCTTGTCTTCTGCCTAAACTGGTTGAGCTCTGGTAAGTCAAAAGCCATCACAGTGACCATGCAGTGCTATTCCAGTGCTATTTCAAGCAGTGCTATTCCAGCAGTGCACTGTTGTAAGATATATTCTTTACATTTTCTTTGGCTATTGGATTTTCCACACAATGTATACAGTTTCTGGCAAACAGTGCAGACAAAGTTTTAAGATAAGCTGAAATACATGCTGTTTTCTTCCTTTTGCCTTTTAACTATTTTATTTAATAAAATAGTTGTGACTTTTTAAGGCATTTCATATATTCTGACAATAGCATTCTCAGAAAGAGAAGGGAAAAAGAAAAATCCGCTTTCTTCAGGAAGATGTACATACTAGTAGGGTTCCATGTTAATTTTCAATGACAAATGGAGAGAGAAGGTTTTTTGACAAGGAAAAGAACCCTTAGTGGCTCTCAGAAATGTGAAAGTACATCCCAAGCATAACCAGTAATCTGTGGAGGTCACACTCATTCAGTAATACTTGTCTGAATGCAGCGCACACAGTTTGCTTAACAAGGTAGAGGGGCCACTTTAGTTGCAGTATCCCTGGAGAACCTATAAAATCTCATCTAAAGTTCATCATTCCCCAGGCTCCATGTGCTTCACAATCTTCAACGGTTGTATATTCTATAAATCAGTAAGTCTTGATGTGCTTTGAACAGCCCTCACTGGAGTTTTTAAGAGAGCCAGCGGTAGTGTTTTGGCTCTCTGCCTTGTTTCCAGATGGCAACATGCATTTAAAGACATTGCATACATTCCCACCCAAAACACAAACAAACAAACAAAATCTGTGCTAAAAATGTTCCAACATTTACAAAATCAAGCACCAGAAGCCAAGAAATGTGAGAATGCAGAGTCACCATGCAGCCAGTTCACAGAATATCCATAAATTTGGAAACTGAAACTGGAGTTTTAAACACTCTTTGTCCCTCTTGCCTGAATGTCCTATGCATGAATGATCAAATTTGCATGCAAGTTTCACAAGGACCTACAATACCTCTGATCTCTAGGCCTAATGGACATATTTTTTTGCTGAGCTAACCCTAGCTTTTTCACAGCAACAGCACAGCAGCAGCTCTCAATCAACCTCAGACAAAAATACATCTGTATCTTCTTGTTTCCAGTGGGTGATTACTGCAGAAGTCTCATCGCCAGCCCTGTGCAATCACATCATCCACGAAGGACTGCAAGCCCCTTCCCACCTCCCCAGCCTGACAAGCCACTCCGTTCCTTGGTGGATACCCGTGTCCACCTCTGTGCTCATGTTGCCTGTAGTTTTTCTTCACCTGCACAAAGCCAGCCCAGGTCAGCTCTAAGCATCAGATGCTCACAGGAATTCTTTCCCACTAAGTTGATACCAGATATTACTGTCTCTCCCTGGGGCAGTTCTTTGCCAATCTGATATAACTTATGTATTAAAGGCTTATTCCTATTCTGTCCTCCTGCAGCCGCACTCAGAGCAGCCTCAGGGCAGATCTGGACAGGCTGAGTATACGAATTTGTAGAGCCAGTTTCTTTCACTTTTGGAAAACTGGGCTAATCTGCAGCATACCCATCTAGAAATTTTTCTCCCTGGAATACTTATAAAGAAAATACCCTCCTATGTTACACAGTTTAGCTTTTGTTTATGATGCTGAACACAAATTTCCATAATAGCATTGATATATCACTGTCTGTAAGTCATTACCATGACTGAGTTATTTATGTCCCTAAATATTTACATATTCCATTTCAACCAGGAACTATTTATCAAACAAAGGCAAACACTGTGAAACAGTCAGCCTTTTGCGTGAAGAATGATCCAAATATAAGCACTCTTTTCCTTCTGACTACACATTAATCTTCTATGAAATAAAAAGTCTGTCCGTTCTTCCAAGCCAGGAGCAGCAAAATTATTTCAGACTGCATTTTTTAAAGTAGTCTGTAGAAAATTGTTCTTTTGAGAAATCCTGGTTAACATTTTTAGCGCTGTATGCATATTTCATAGCACAATAGATCAGTATTAAATGTACATAACCGCAGCATGAGAAATATAGTATCAAAACAGCAGTAGTCATTTATTTGATAACAATCTTGCCTTCAAAAATCGTTCTGTTTCACTGGCCAAGTTGATTTTTTTTTAACAAAGGGATGAAAAGTTCACCAAGTGCTTTGCAAAGGACCTGAGAACAAGACTAAATTCATTGGAGCAGTGCCCAGCTTTTGTTCTGGCTGCATACAGTCTGCAGTCATCCTGCAGATCCTAAGCCCAACTGCACCCTCCAGGCTGATTTTACTGCTAATAATTTCAACACAGATTGCTTGTACCATCACATCCAGTATTTGACCTGTTGTATACAAATCTCCCTTCTGCAGAAAGCCTCCCAGAAAGGAGACCTCACGAGTCCATCCCTCTGTGCTAAGGTGAGATCATCCAATACCCAACTCACTCCACACAGGCTTTTATCTAGCCACTTCTTAAAAATCTCAGTAATAGAAGTCCCATCAACCATAACACCAGTAATAACACACTTCTCTCATCATTAACAGCAGTGTTAAACTTTGCATTTATAATGGATGCTGTAGTCCTGTTGATAGAAGCTAAGCATTTAATGCTTTAAAAATCACTTAAAACTTAAATGAGGCACATTATTTTAGACTTTCAAAAAGCAATCTTGGCACACGAATGCTAATTCAGCAATTGATGTTTTTTCAGCATATCTTTCTGGCAACCAAGTTTGATTCTCCAGCTACATCTATCTGTGTCAGGCCATGCTCCTTAAATTAACACTTATCCCTTCATGAAAAGAATTCCAGGTACCTGTGTCTGTAGCAAAAACCACAATAATTAAGAGTATTAAACATGCAAACAGTCCTGCACTATACAGTCCATGGTTAGATCAATCTCTGAGTTGTTGTTTAGCCACATAAAGTACTCTTTTATTGGTATGCATATAAGTGACATATACTTTTTTGGATTTTATTGTCATCATCTGTTTACTGACAACTGGGAAACATAAAAGAGAAAAATTCAATGAATAAATTATTTGCTGTCAACAGTCCTCCAAGCAATCAATTGCTGTTAAAACTAGAATACCATTGGTTAGCTTCAATGGAATTCCTTTTGTCTATTTTTTTCTTTTGAATGGATGGAATTTCTAGCATAAATTAGTGAAAGGGAGAAAAAAAAAAAAGCCACAGAAATAATTGTTCCGCAGTGTCTTGGATGAAACCATACCTGTCAGCCTACAGGTAGCCATGGCTGGGATGTTCCTGTGCCGGTCCTGCCGTGGGCCAGCTGCTCCAGCTTGCAGCAGGTGCCTCGCTGCAGACCCCTGCTAAATTGCACAGCAGCCCCAGCAAGACACAGGTTGACATTTCGTGCAACGGAAAGTTGAAAACAAGGCAGCCTCTGCTGTGAACAACTGACATCAGTCCCTGGAGAGCTTCAGAAGTACAAAGCAGCAGATGAAATGAAACCAAGAATTCAATGGGCTTTGAAATCCTGGGGGCTGCTGCTGCTGCCTCGTAAAAACAGGACGATGAGTGTTTGTGGTGGGAAGGCACGGGTCATGATACAGAGCTGAAAGAAACGTGGCTCCTCATGATACGCACGCAGCAGTGTAGCATCAGAGGTAGCGTTTCTTCCAGCTTGTATAAGCCTGTCATGCTCTGTAGGCGCAAGACCCAAGAAATACATTGTACCTTCCACTGCCCCAAGAAGATGATGCAACAAGTTGTTTTTTTTGTCCAAGATGTCCTCAGAAAGGCGAGAACCTAGTAGGCAGTGGTGGATGAGGTGTGGGACATGACTCAACAAGAAATAACAGTTTTTCCAATGTCCAGCAGCAACGCTGATGTCTCTAAAAGATTCAGAAAGCCACATCGCCACCGAAGCATCTTAGGGCTCAGCTACTTAAGCTAAGATGTGCTTGTTAGTTTTCAAGACACAGCCACATAGTCATAGTCAAGTAAGTTTTTAATTACAACCCAAATCTATTAATGGATCGTTTAATTGCTCTTCATCTCCTGCAGCACACAGGCAGCTGAGCTAATCCAAACCATTTCAAGGCTTTTTTAGCTGGGCTGTCTTTGCACAGAAGTAGGTGAGGAAAGCATACGTGACCCATCCACACGGCTCAGCCTTGACAGAGATACTTCCAGAAACCAGCAGCTAGGGACAGTTTTCCTTAAATGTTCAGGGTAGTTCTGTAAGAGGACCCCTCTCTTCATCCTGGATTAGCAGACATATTGGGAAATTCTGAAAATTTAGGCTATGTGAATGCTACTTATTAACTATTTTTTCCTAAATTTGGCTGGAAAAGGAAGATTTGGGAAGCTATTCCAGCAAGAGATGGGGACAGTGATTAATTAACTATTACTGCCAATGAAGAGCTAAGTTTTATAATAACATAGTGCAGGTCCCATTTCTCTTGTAGTAGTACATGCTTAATGCAGTGATTTCTACTTTTTTCGAAATCTACTTTTCAGCAACTGAAAACTGTACATTGTTTCTCAAGCTCACAAAGCAATTTTCTTTGTTCTGGTAAAAAACAGCAAAGGATGAAGCAGGCTTATCTGTAAACAATTTCTTTTTCTTTAATCAGTTCTACATTTTTCACAGATTGCTTGTCACAACACCAGAAAGGCACCACTTAGAAAAAAGAAAAAAGGAGCCTGACTCATGTGTTGGACTGCTGAGATAACACTGCAGAACTGGGCTCAGGGGAACAAAAAGCAAGATAATGTATCAGAAGTTCAGCTTGCTGTGGGTGCAGCTGATATTGTTTTGTGTCCTAAAATAGCTTATAATTAAAAAACAATGTCCACAAGGCCAACCAGTGTGTAATAATGGCAAAAAGGAGCATACAAGCGGTGCATCCCAGAAGCTGTGAACATGGTCTCTCATTATCTGTTGCCCCTCAATTCATCAACTGTTAAAACCCAAACTGTCAGAATAGTTCTCTAAAGCATGCATGTGAGTATATATGCGTAAATGAAATGCTTTTAACAATCTGTCAGAAACCTAGCAGAAACAACACTAATTTGGCCCTGGCTCAGCTCTTTTGCTCACACACTCGATGCTCTCCATACGCGGTGTGAGCGGCGAGGGCTGCCCGCTGCCCGAGATGCCCAGCTTGGGCTGGCCCACGGCAGTCCTGGGCTGGCAGAAGTAGGGCAGGTATGTCCTAAATGCAGTTAATTAGCCCTGCGGGTAAAGCTAACGTGCGCTGCTTGCAGTGCCAGACAGAGCTGGTTTTCCTGACTTCTCCTATACCCATCAAACGTGCCCTTCATCAAGATTTGAAGAACACGGTTTAGCTGTGCGTTATGCTGGCAGTCACAGCCCGTTGCCTCTGTCACAAAGGTAACATGAGACTCCACTACAGCAAAGATGGTTTGAGAAGCACAGAAAGTTTTCTAGTTTTGTTAATTAGAAGTGGTAAACTACAGATGACTAAAATTATGACTCTACTAATTTTTAATGGAAATGCATGCAAACTTCAGTACAACTATCAAAGTTGTTCAAGAGTACCACGAAACATTTTACAAACATTAATGGGACAGCGTCTTCCTTTTAGTGCTATTTTTGTCATATGGCTTTTCCTGGTACTATCTAGAATGTTTGCAACCAGAAGAGGAAATAAAAATCCTTTTTTTTTTTTTTAACCTAATAAATACATCTGAAACTTACTTCTCACCTTTCACTGCATGTTGAGATAACATATATCAACTCTTGTTGCAACTGCTTTCTTTAAAAAATGAGGAAAAAATTATTACTTAAAATAATGATCTAAAATTATTAATTCACAGTAGTTCATGTTGACATTTTAATGGAATTATGATGAAAGGGGAAATAAAAATTCACCTCTCAAGGCTAATATTAATAATTGGAAGCAATTACCTGCGTTTACAGATTTATGGAATTAATTTTCTTATATAAAATTAAAAATAATTTAAAAGCATTAAATTAAAAAGTAGAATATGTTTAAACTATATTATATAGCTACATTATAAATAGATACAATATTGTATTGCATAGTATATTTACATTATAAAATACTGAGGTCCTGAGGTTTAAAGACTTGAAAACCAGAGCAATCATGTTTGCATCCTCATAAATTCATGCTGAATTTAAGTTTCAGCATGGTTCAGTAGGTTCAAAAGCAATATATCAGCCCTAGAAAAATATGGGAGACTGGGTTAAAAAGAAAAGACTATATGAAAACACTTTCTTGTCTTCAGATTGCTTTTTGACTTCTAAATTTTTGTGATGTGTATTTCTCTCACTCCACCTGAATGGGTTATAGAGACTGTAGTTTAGCCCTTGACGTGGTACAGCCTCGTCACGACAAAGAAGCAAAACTATCATCCACAGGGAGAAAACAGTGAAGGCTCCAGCGTTGGTGGCTGACAAGCAGTGCCGAGCAGGACAGGAGCATCCATGAGCTAAATGAAGTGGAGAGAGAAGAAAGAAGAGAGAAGATGACTCTGGCTGAAAGCCTGCCCAGTGCTTGCTTTGAGAAGCTGAACAAAAAAACACAATTTTTCTAATTATTCCCAGAGACATACTGGTACGAAAATCTTTGTCCTACTAAATTCATGCTGATTTTCCAATTTTGTCGTGCTGAAATTTGAGCATTTCCTACTAAATCTGTGGGGTTTTCTCCCTCGTTTCTTCCCAGCTTCTGATCTATGATTTATTTCAGCTAAAGGGTCTGTTTACCCCCTGCCCGGGCTGGAGGTCAGCTGGGTGTAAAGGCTACTTCCCCCAGTTCAGCAGCAGCTTCTCACCACCACCTCCCTGGCAAAAACCGGCACCCTTTCAAATCGCCTGCCATCAACTGCTCAGCTGACTGCTCTCTAACCTGATTCAGTCAAACCCATCAGGCTCAGCTAAAGCGTGTTAATATTTTTTTAAGCAAAGTGCCCACCCGGTGCTGGTGCAGGCCAGGGAATTGTCAACCCCAGCCCCTTGCCTTCTCCATCACTGCTCTCACCCTACCTTCCTACCAGAGCTCAGCACCTCCTCAGACCTGCCACACTCGCTGCTGTTGTTTTTTAGTACCCATCATTGCAGAGCTGTGGGTATGTAGTACAGCTGAAGAAAGAAAGTGGCCCAAAATACAAATAAAGGGAGGAGGATTATTTCTGGCCAAGGGCTGGAACAAGCATCCTCGTAGGCAAGGGTGGGCGGCAGCCAATGCCACCTCACCTGGACCTGCCACGGCTGTTGCAGTGTTGCAGTGTGTTTTCTAATGCAGATCGCTCTGAGGGAGCCTTGCTGTGGGTTGGTGTTAGAGTAACAGGCTTTTCAATATCCTAAATTGCCCCTACACAGCCCCCTCAAGAAGCAATTTGAAAGGTTTTACTGTTGCCTCCACAGAAGCAACATTACCCTTCTCTTGTGTTCACCCAACACCACTGTAACTGGACTTTCGTGATCGTAGAACTCAGCCTTCAGAGCAAGCAGCTGCTTTTAAGATTAATTTGCATATGTATATTTTTAACAGAACAGTCACCTTCATTCTTAAATTATTGAAGGGCTCTTAGATGAACCTGTCAACATGACATTTTGCTGGAAAAAAGAAAGAGAAAACCATAAGAGCTAATAATACTGACTCAAAGACCTGATGTAACCTTGTTGCCCAGTGAACACCCTATCGCCGTTGCTAGTAACAGGCCACAGACATCACACTGTCTTTGCAAGCTCGCTGGAGTGCGGCTTGTCAGGCTTTGCCCGAGCTTGGCTTGGCCTGCCTGGAGCCTTGTTTTAGCTTATTTAACTGTAACAGAATTTTTTTCTAATGAATGGGTGGCTAATTGCTAAGGTGTTTGAATCATCTCCTTGTATACTCACTGAGTATAACTGTATTTTTTATATGGCTAGGCGTCATAAGTAGCTATCTGGTGTCAAGTGAAACATTCATGACCCCAACACGATGATGTGTGGAGGAATGCGGCACAAGGTGATGTTGGTGGGACACAGGCTGGGGTGCAGAGCAGTACGGGCAGGAGGTGACAACGGAGTGGGCACAGCCTGGCACTGGACATTGCAGGCTACAAGCTGCCCGAGGTGGTCTGTTAAAGACGGGAAGGACTGGGAACCACGTAAAAAGGGTTTCAGCTACAACAAAGTGAACAAACGACAAATATCCAACACTGCACGATACTAAGCATACAGGATATCGACATGCAACATGAAATTGCAGCCAGTGAAGACAGAAAAAGGAGTTAAGCATGGCACAAGATGTAGAAATATGTTCTTAATGATAGGCCTGTGTGGGCTGTGGAGTGAGGCAGAACAAACCACCAACATAGTGCTCCTGTTGGCAAAGCAGAAGAAGAAATTCCCACCACCAGTGTCACACTGTCCCCAGAAAGTACCTGGGACGTGATAACTCAGTGCACCACCACCATCCTCTGGGGCTGAAGCCACCAGCCTCGGACCCAGAGGGAGCGTGGGGGCGAGTGTAACAGCAGAGATGGGGTAGAGACTAGGAAGTGTGAATATAACAATTCCACCTGTATTATTAACTAGAGTTTTCTGTATTCATCTCTTTACTTTCTCACTCAACCTATAGCAGTTAGATCTGGACTAGTAACAACTCCTTGATAAGACAGTTCAGATTTTAAGTACACTAGAAATACATTCTTTGCATAGAAGGTTTTTATTGTCTTCACCCATAAAAAGGGATTTTAAGCATAACACTGAAGATGCAGTGGCTATTTATAAGATAGCCAGGAAAGAACTGCAACAGCTATTTCTGTCTGTAAGGTAACTGGTCTGTTACGGCAGTAAAGTAGGAAAGTTATTATACAGTCCCAGAGAAAAGGGACTTGGGGAAAGGAATGAATTCTCTCCCTGCAGTTCAAGGACAAAATAAGATATCTCTAAATCTTTAGAAGCGAAAGCTATTTAAGAAGAGTTATGACTTTGTACTTTTCCCTGTTATTGTGGTCCCTGTCAATAGTTATATTTTATTTAGTAAGGTGTATTTTTTAATTTGTATTTCGCATGTTTGCAGACTGAACTGATATTGTGTCCCCATAAAAAAAAACAACACAACCAAAGGCACTGTCTAACAGTTGTCCTCCCACGACTACCCAACAAATCCCATTCAGTCTGGGTTACTTTCTATGTATCTTACAGATCCACTTTTAGCACCCCTGCTTCTAACAGTAATTCCTCAATACTGTCAGGGTAGGCTGTACTTATTTAGCTGCTTGCTTCGGAGAAGAGCAATGAGCCAGCTGTGTGCCCTGGCTGCCAAGAAGGCCAATGGCATCCTGGGTTGCATCAAGAGGAGTGTGGCCAGTAGGTCGAGGGAGGTTCTCCTTCCCCCTCCACTCTGCCCTAGTAAGGCCCCATCTGGAGTACTCTGTCCAGTTCTGGGCTCCCCACTTCAAGAAAGATGAGGAGCTACTGGAAAGAGTCCAGCGGAGGGCTACGAGGATGGTGAGGGGACTGCAGCATCTCTCCTATGAGGAAAGGCTGAGGGAGCTTGGCTTGTTCAGCCTGAAGAAGAGGAGGCTGCGAGGGGACCTAATATATGCTTACAAACATCTCAAGGGTGGGTGTCAGGAGAATGGGGCCAAGCTCTTTTCAGTAGTGCCCAGAGACAGGACAAGGGGCAATGGGCACAAACTGAGGCACAGGAAGTTCCAACTGAACATGAGGGAGAACTTCTTCCCTCTGAGGGTGATGGAGAACTGGAACAGGCTGCCCAGGGAGGTTGTGGAGTCTCCTTCTCTGGAGATATTCAAGACCCGCCTGGACAATGTCCTGTGCAGCCTGCTGTAGGAGACCCTGCTTTGGCAGGGGGGTTGGACTAGATGACCCACAGAGGTCCCTTCCAACCCCTACTATTCTGTGATTCTGTGATTCTGTGAAGAGGAATCAGACTTATATCTTTACTCTAGATTTCCTTGAAATTTAAAACAAAATAAGAAAGGGGTACGCTTTTCTAACTAAGGCATGAATTTTCAGAGGCAAACATGTGATTCTCTGTGCTACTCTGTGAAATAGCTGTAAAAACCAGCAGACACTTAGCTGTGTGATCCATGTTCTGTGCTTGACAGCCAAAAGGGAATTATTCTCATACTTGCCATTCCATTCCTGAGCTATTTGTTATTGCTAGCTCTTCTAGTTCTTTTTTTTTCTGCTGAAACCACGATATGGCAGAGCAAAAAACAAGCTAGGCTGCCAGCGCGGAGCAGGCAGAACACATATCACTGAAAAAAATCCTGAAAAGTAAAGTTAAACTGAGAAATATTTCCAAAGCTTGATCCACACAGAATAAATACATGGAGGTATTCCACTCGAGGATCTGATTCTCTGAATAGTTATCCTGGAACAACCCCTAGTGCAGACATCATGGCTTCACCTACACCATACAGGAAAATCGGGCTTGCCATCAGATTCACAAGCTGCCACAAGCACACAAACCTCAGCCTGCTCTCGGTTTCTAAAATACGTCTTGATGTATCTTGGCAATTTCCAGCTAGTTTAAAACTCCGTCCTCCTCCATCCTTAATTCCAGTGTTAAATGTTTACTGACAAACTAATTCACCCGCTCTCCCACGTGCCTCTCCCAGCGGTGTTAAGGCCCCAACTCCGCTTCATGAAGTTTTCCAGACTTTGACAGTTTCCTAAAAATGAAAGACTTCCCACATCAAAATCTGCCCCTGGAAGATCAGTCCTTAGACACACTTATCTACCCACTGAGGGCTGCTGGGAATGGTCTGCCCACCCAGGAAAACCTCCCAGCTCTCTCTTATATGCACGTTTCCATTCATCTTAAAGAGCACGTGATGACAACTATGTAATGTATATAGGGAGGTTAAAGAAGAGGGGATACATGTTCAGAAAGTCATCAGGATTCAATGTGAGAAATGATTTACGAAAGCTAAAAAAGTGGAAGAGCTATATGGATTTTTTCCTGCTTCTTCACAGAGACACTTGTTCGCTGGAGCAAAATTAATGAGGTATGTAATCACTACAAGCTCGGGGGAGGGGGGAGGCAATCATTTGTAGTGCAGACAGACATAATGCATGTTAGATGAATTGTCCCATCCCTGGAAACATTCAAGGCCAGGTTGGATGGGGCTCCGAGCCACCTGGTCCAGTTGAAGATGTCCCTGCTCACTGCAAGGGGCTGGACTAGATGACCTCTAAAGGTCATTTCCAACCCAAACCATTCTATGATTCCATTCTATGATTCCATGAATGACTGAAGATAAATTTAACATGTGTGGAAGCTGAAAGTGAACACAAGAGCTGGTGTGTAGACCTAACAATTATTGTTTACCTCGTGGGAGAGTCCACAAGTGCCTTCCCTTAGTGCAGACGGAGGTCCCTCCTGGCAGGAGAGTGGCACTGCCTGCTACGAAAGCAGGCAGGGTTCAGAGCAACCGGGTTCAGGCTTACAAATTCAACACCGCTAGATGGGACTGCACTTCAGACTGTCCCCACTTTCAGGTTGCTCCTAGAGCAGCCATCTCAGTACAGTGGAGACCACATGAAACATCCTTTTGTTTTTTTTATATTATCCAAACAAGAGGGATCACACTACCTCTGTGCATATTAGGAAGCTGCAAACACATATACAACAAAGCCTGCAGAAACTATGATCTCGTAATGTAAGGGAACATACTAATGATGTCCAAAACTAAAGTGACTCATGTGGAAATTTATAAAGATTGAAGAGACTGGTTCTTACATGAGTCAATAACACTTTGCACAGAACAAAGTAAGAATGTGGGGCAAAGGGAGATGCCCATCAAGGAGTCCAGTAAAGGCGCAGCAGCTCAGAGCATGATTTGTTTTGTTTAATTAGGTCACTCACAATAGTTCTTGTGAATGAGTCAGAGGATGCCTCCTTTCATCTGAGGCAATGAATCCATTTGGAGCCAACAGTTTGGGCAGGACTACGTAGTTTTGCTGAAGATATTTCCTGAGGCCTGAAGATGTGAGCTTGGAAGAGGCAGGCAGGTTTCCAAAGGTTGTGTGGGCAGGTACCACCAAGAAGCCCTTTCAGTGTGGAGTTTCTAGAAGCTGTATCTGCGTGAAATTAAAGCAGCTAGGGCTGCCAAAGGATATACTGATTCTTTTTACATGGCTATTATTTTGCATCATCTATCCAACAGCACCTGTGTTTCTCCCTAGTGTGCTAGAAAGATATTCCTTGATCCACCAGCAAATTGAACTCAAGCTGGTTAAAGTGTATGGTTTCTTATCCTCCATGGGGAAAAAAGAGAAATCATATTTTATTCAGAAAGTAGTAAATATTAGCAGGAAAAAAAAAGGAAAATAAACATTTACAACAAACTTTACACGTGGCTCTGTTACGAAGACTGTTCAGCCCTGAGCCTCAACTGTCACATCAAATTCCACATTGGCATTCAGAGATCCCACAAACACAGCCCTTCTTATCGACTGTTTGGTTTTGCTTCCAGCCAGTGGAAGGCATCCTGGAGATTTCCTTCTCCTGAACCCATAAAGGCCATCTCAGAATCACTAAGAAGTGTAGCTAGGAAACTGCTACAAGAGCTGAAACTGTAATAAATCACACAGCTAAGCCAAGGGAAAAACATTTGCCTTCTCTTGCAAGCAGTCACAAACAAGAAAACACGATACTCTCAGAAAAGTAGTCCTTGTCCACTGCAGTTTTGTCCCTGGTCTGCTGCTGAAAATATGCATCTCTGGTGCATAAAGAGGGAATTTTTAAGGTTCTAAACCAAACCGATCTTGCAGCCCTCGCTATGTTATAGCAATAATAAAAAATAATTCCTGAGAAACATACTAGTTAAATCTTTAAAAGTAGAAGGAAATGTTCCCTTTGTTGTAGTAAAATGTCAGTCTGATGTGCAACTGAAAAAGCCAAGACTAACGACGCTTATTGCCAAGCCACAAAAATGACTGAAATTGTGGTTTGTAGCTAGCATCTCCACAGACATTTACTTTAGTTTTACAATAAATGAAAAATTAGGGCAAAAGCTATAGTTCTCCAGTGCTAAATAAAATATTTTATTGGTATGTCTAATGCGTTGAGGTTCTGTTTAATGTAAATAAATGTATCAAAATTTGGCTGTTGCCAATAGCAGCAACAACATACGAAGGGGAAGCTTGTACTCCCTGTCACTTTACCAAGTCAATTTGCTGCTGCACTGGAATTACTTCTAATTAATACAGATGTGACTGAAAAGATAATTAGCCCTCATCTCTAGAATGGATCTAAACATTACTGGTGCTTAACATATAAGATAAGTATAGTTAAGAGAAATGAATTTTCTGCCTCTGTGCAACCACTCTTACTAAATACATACTTCTAAATGTCAGGCTCCCTGATGAAGTAAACACAGTGTGAGTCATAAGCTCCTTTAAATGCAAAGACACTATACTGAAGAAACTGGAAATGATTTTTAATTTTCCCTTTAATGATACTGAAGAGCGCATATCTGTAAGATGACCAGATGACTTCAGCAAGGCTTTCGACACCGTCTGCCATAATATCCTCCTAGGGAAGCTCAGGAAGTGTGGGCTGGATGAGTGGTCAGTGAGGTGGATTGAGAACTGGATGAATGGCAGAACTCAGAGGGTTGTCATCAGCAGCACTGAGTCTAGTTGGAGCCTGGTAACTAGTGGTGTCCCCCAGGGGTCAGTACTGGGCCCAGTCTTGTTTAACTTCTTCATCAACGACCTGGATGAAGAGTTAGAATGTACCCTCAGCAAGTTTGCTGATGACACCAAACTGGGAGGTG
>Ga0065711_1026895_pt1 | contig 57528 bp, 36 predicted proteins | sample Hoacrofraction12_FD_59098 | JGI IMG/M metagenome (GOLD analysis project Ga0065711, IMG submission 59098) | Hoatzin crop microbial communities from Cojedes, Venezuela - Epithelial fraction 12 v2 (version 2) | ecosystem: Host-associated > Birds > Digestive system > Esophagus > Crop | place...
GGGGGGGGGGGGCAATAAGAAGCAGAGAAGGCCCTGATGCTGAAAACCTATTCAGCAACAGCTAAAACATTTGTGCGTTATCAGTATGGTTTTGGTCACAAATCTAAAGCATAGCACCAAATCAGCTATTACGAAGAATATTAACTCCATCCCAGCCAGACTCCATATCAATAGGTGATGAATTATAAAAGAAAACAGGTTAATGTACTATGTTTTATCAGGGAGATAGCAAAAAAAAGAGCATTTTAACTAAGAATGATTTGGTAACACAGTAGATAGTTTGCAAACTAAGACGGGAAGTTGCTTACAGTGAGAAGGACAGAAAGGAAATTTAAAAACTGAGCAGTTTATCAAGAGTTTTGCAGTATTCATTAAGGAAGTGAAGATTCACGGATAGTATAGGAAAAAGAATAAGACGTCATACTCTGCTGAACAATGATGAGAAGCCTGAAACAGAGGACAAAATAAAAAACAGCCAATAGAGAGATTCAAATAGAAGTTTTGTAACATAAATGGCAGTCAAGAAATGGTGTGTTGAAAAGGAGTTAAATGGGAGCTATAAAGCCTACAGAGGTGCTTGCAGTAGCAACAAAACAAAGTTACAAACAGATAATTTAATCATGATAAATATGGAGAATCTACAATAACAGCACTCTAGCTGTGTAGAGAGAATGAGAAATGCTTTACCAATGGGAACTGACTGCAGAAAGAGCCATCATCCTGAAAACACTCATCAGTCAATCTGAGTAACAAGATGAGATGATGGCAGTGCCAAGACCAATAAAATTAATTCACTGGAGATGGTTATTTGGGAAAAGTTGATGCACTTCGGTTTTGTTCTGTCTGGACGTCCATTTTTAAATGTTTTTGACACACAAAAACCCCCCAACCTTTTCATTCTGTAAACTAGTTTTCATCATATATTTACTGGAAATATGAGAATATTTCTTCCCGAATCATTATTCTTCTACAGAGTTCCAGAAGGTTTAAATCAGTTTTTCTTACAGCTTTTCATTAGGATCTATGCATTCAGCTCTCATTTCTCCAATGGGAAATGGGCTAGAAGTACTGTAAGTGCATTGGCAGGAAATATTGCACAGATATGCCTTGTGTTTATTTCCCCATTAATTTAAACCACCCTTACCTAGGAGGGCTCCTCTTTCTACAGTAATTTTTTACCAGTAAAACAGTTTAAACTACAAGCTTTTAATAATAACTCTTAACAGACACATATTCACTTTACACATTATGTTTTATACACCCCTGGAATGACCTCCTGCTATAAAAATGCATGTTCTGTGTTGCTCTCATCTTTTCATATACTATTGTGTGAAAGGCTAATAAGTTGTAAAATAACATAAGTTTCCTAGAAACAAGAACATTATATTAAAGTTTCTTACTTACTTAAGTCAAGAAGTCATATGCATTTTGATTTCTTAGCACAACTTTTTCCCTGGATCCATTGCAATGTGTTAAATAAATTAATCCTGGCACTTTTCTTATTGCTTGATCATAGCAAACAAACCATCTTAATACCTTGAATAGACCTTACTCTTTAGGAATGATGAACTCTGACCTTTTTCTTCCCCCTGTGGAACCTGGCAGTCCCCCTCCTGAACTCCCAAAAAGTGTTTATTCTGCCGGTGTCTGCTCTGTTGTGTGTTTGCACTTTCACACAGAGCTGAGTTTACGTAAAGCATGCATGCTACCATGCAGACCTTTTATCCATATTGAGCTGAGCCTGTCCGCGTAGTTCGAGTTGGTAATAAATAGCTAAGAAGCTATTTAATGTGTCACAGATGTTAACAACCATGTGAGTGCTTCTGATCTGTTCCAGGACAAAAACAGTTAGGTTAATTAAAACATCACTAAGGACATTATAAGGTAATTTGCTTGATTTTTGCCTTGAGATTTAGGAAGCTAATCCCTTTCAGCTATGCTGCTTTCCTAATGAGAAGAGCTAACTTACTGTATGACTGTTCAGTCCATCTCAGGCTATCATACAATTGGTTCATTTAAATAACTTTTTTCAAAGGCTTAATCTCACTTAGTTGATGGTGCCCTGAAGCAAATAAAGGCTCCCATAGGAATGGTTATAATGACTAGTCTCTGGACTACAGCTCATTGTCATAACTTCTGTGCAGCCATACATTCAGCTCTTAATTCTCCAGTGGAAAATGGGCTAGTTGTAGTGTAAGTACAATGACATATTCAGTCCCAGCATCGAGTAATATTATTCTTCCATCTCTGATGTACTTAAATTGTGTTCAAGTGCAAAGTAGTTACCCTGCACTTAAACATTTGCTGTGTAGATATTGAGGCTGGTAAGCATAGACAGCCATTTCTTCTACTTAGTAACACATATAGGATTGTCCTTACACAGCATAAGCACAATGCTTGAAAGAAGCCTTTTCTATACGACAGCCTGTGGGCATTCTCCTACTAGTGGGTTCATATCTTGTTAGTAAGCAGAAGGAAATGTTATATGTAGGCAAAAAAAAAAATGAATACAGTATTCACTGTACTAGCCAGAAGCTGAAGACACAGAGATAACCATGCCTAATATAGATAAAAAATTACTTTATTTGCTAGCATCAGTGGAGCTGTCAGGACCTATGATGTGATTTTGTCTGGCAGGACTAAGGTTAGATGCATTTCTATATTCCATGAAATAGTGGGTTTCTATATCACTGGAGTCAGCTGAGGCCTTCCTACTTGCAAAATATGTAAACCCAATACTATGAACATACATAGGATACACACACACACGTGCACAAATAAGATCTTGAAATAACATTAGAATCATAGAATGGTTTAGGTTGGAAGGGGCCTTTAACAATCATTTAGTTCCACCCCCTTTGCCATGGGCAGGGACATCTTCCACTAGACCAGGTTGCTCAAAGCCCCATCCAAACTAACCTTGAACGTTTTCAGTGATGGGGCACCCAAAACTTCTCTGGAAACCTGTCCCAGTGTTTTACCACCCTCATATTAAATAATTTGCTCTTTACGTCATCTTCTTTTGCTTTATAGATTCTATCTAATCTGAATCTACCCTCTTATAGGTTAAAATTATTACCTTTTGTCCTATCACTACAGACCCTGCTAAAAAGTCTCTCTCCATCCTTTTGTAAGCCCCCTTTAAGTACTGAAAGGCCATAATAAGGTATCCCCAGAGCCTTCTCTTCTCCATGCTGAACAACCCCAACTCTCCCAGCGTTTCTTCGCAGAAGAGGTGTTCCAGCCCTCTGATCATTGTTGTATAGCTCCAAACTTTTTTTGTGTTCAGCTTCCTGCCTAGTAAATGTATTTCAGCTGATGTTTAGAATATCATCTATGTTTACACAGTTCATTGTTTGATGAGGACAGGAATAACTGCGAATGAAAAAGAGCTATTCATTTACAATACATATTATTAATAGAGTGTTATTGAAGGGGTATTAGATTATTTTAGCTCTTAAGCATACATGCATGTCCTTGCTGAAAATCTAGTTTTCAGGAGACTGCACTCCTGGAGAAGTTCTGTTCTGAAGCTGTACTAAATCTTAAATGGCAAGAAGATCAAAAACTGTTCTAACCAGACCATCACCTGTTTAAAATTAATATTAATGTTTATTTTGCAGTGTGGAAACTATTAATGATGGCAATTTCCACGTTGTGGAGCTGCTAGCTATGGATCAAATTCTGTCTTTATCTGTTGATGGAGGAAGCCCCAAGATAATTACCAATTTGTCCAAGCAATCCACTCTGAATTTTGATTCTCCGCTGTATGTAGGAGGTAAGAGGATCTTACTGCTTCTTGCTGACAGTATCATAGCTAATTTACTCTGGTAGCATGCATTAATAAACACAGAGTAAGAAACTTGTGCATTGAGATAACACGTTAAGGTGAAACTTAAGCAGTTAATCTCAATAGTTTCAATTTTAACAAATAGTGTGTTCTCAGACTGCACCTGTTGCTTTTTTACCAGTATGGATATTTTCTGCCCACTGTAAAATTCCATAATTTTCTACTGTTATGTAGCTTTTTATTATACTGAAGAAGTGTGTTTAACATTGTTTACCTACCTGAAGATTCAGCAATGCCTGTTCAGAAAGTGTAAAACAGTAGCATTCTGTTTCAGCCATGTTTTACATTTGTGTTTCACTGTACAGGTATCTGCAGGAAATGATAGCAATGTATAAAGCCATGAAGTATAACTTATGTCTGGAGATCTCATTGCTTAGGGCTGATAGGAGTTATGATATTAGGTAAGAAGGGAACTGGCTGGCTGGTGGCCTCACAGTATGTGGCAGGATTTGTTGTTGGGTTTTTTTTGTTTTGAGCAGAAAGAATTATTTGTTTCATTAAAACTGGTAGTATTTGATTGTGGAGGTAAACTATTTGAAACATTTGTGATCACTTCCTGCAATTTACTCTGTATAATTATGAATTCAAGACCATTGTTTTAACCAGGAGTTTCTGTTGAATTTCTGATGGGCCTGCATAATGTAGGTAAAAGAGTCAGAAACTTCAGCCACCACTTTGTGCCTTCTTACTGTCCTTGGTAGCAAGTCTAAGTTCTTAGTGATCAGAGAGTCAGCATGGTTTTTAAACACTGCTGATATTTTCTACCATCTTCATCTTCTACTTTGTTTAATCTTACACTCATACAGGAGACAGGTAAGGAGTCTCCTTCTACTCCATTCTTTCTGTAAAAAGGATACCTACTTTCTTTTTCATTTTGTCTAATTCTTAAGAACTATTTTATGTCTAAGCTTTTAAACTTGAGCAACTTGGCTCCTTGCAAAAGATTATGTTATCAGTATTACATTTGTGAGACTCCTATTTTCTCTAGAGAAGGTGCTATTTATCCTCTTTCTAAATATACAGAAAAGCTCGGGATAGTTGCTTAGATTATCTCAAATGAAATAGAAAAACAGGAAGCTGCTTTGATGCTGATCAAGAATAGTCTTTTTCTTCTACAAAACTAGTATAACAAGTGCCTCCGTTACAAGTGATGAGGGGTAAGTTAACTTTTGTCTACGAAAATCCCCATTCTTCCCTTCAAACACTTCAGCTTTTTGTCAGATCGTTCCAGATTTTGTGATTGCCTCTTTCTATCCAAGATGGGAAGAAGTACAAGACAGAATTCAACTTTAGTCATCATTCCCCCTACAAGCAGAGAAAAGAATTATAATTATCGAATGTATGAGCTGCCTTTACAATTGCTTCATATTATGAATCTTTAAAGGAGGATTGCCTTGTGGAAGTACATCTGCATATTTTCACATGTATCGCTTCTGTTTTTTACATACTGTCCTATGCCACATATTTTGGAAGAAGAGATGTTCCTAGATGCTAAGACGACACTGTCGCTTACTTGTATTGTCAACATCAGTTTGTTATTTAATGACTGCTAAGGCAAATTTTACTACTTCTTGAAAACTGAGCTTGGTGTAGAATGATCCCTCTGTCTGCTATGGGCACCTTTTGATGAAATGAGTCTAGACTGCCAACTATAAACATTTATTCTGTGCAGTACTAACACTTATTTGTTGATTTGTGACATGTGGTTCTCCTCCTTGCTTCTTCACCTTGCAGATCTGTGTCTCCATTAGAAGAATCATACTAATCTGCACCATCAACTTGAAGTATCAGAAGAAATAATTTTTGGAAATAATCTTTTCCTTCAGTGGTTTGATTCCTAAGAGCAGGAGTCTTTTTCATCCTAGTACATATTCTTTAGAGAGGTCTCGTGTTCCTTCAATTTCTATTCTTCACATTCAGGCTCCAAACAATTACTTCCGCTGTCATAGAAAATATTGGTCCAAAACAGAATGAAAACCATTATTAGAAGCACATTATTAGAAAATAAAGCAAAAAAGCAGTAGGTTGATATTCAGCTCTTAAACTTTTCTGTTCTTTATCTATGTTTATCTCTTTATGCTCTTTAAAATTCTTGAGAGAGTTCACTTTCACTCTTGTATTTTTACATTACCCATCTTTTTGAGATTCATTCAGTTTTGTCTTATCTAACTGTATCTAGAATTTTTAGAGAATTTGATCACACATTTCTGTCAGTTAAGAACTCAAATTCTCACTAGGATTTTATGCAGTATTTTTATCTTTGCCAAAGTCTTAGTTTGACACCTGTGTCATCATGTAGCTTACACTTAGTCTTATCACCTTCCTGCTAAAATGGCATTTCTGGTAAGCATCACCTCAGCTGGCAGGATGAAATTCAGACTTGACAGCAAGCCCTTCTATGGTTCTCTCTCTCTTTCTCTCTCTCTTTTTCTCTCTCCCTGTGGCCCCCCCTTTTTTTTACGAAGTTATTTTTGGGTCACAATATATAGGTTGGTTTGGAAGGGATGATTTAACTTCTTTTTTACAGTAAGTGGGTTAATCAATTTATACTCTTCTCTTTCTTTTGATCTTTTTCCAACTGTGTGGTGCCCTTGTGTGGTCAGAATACACACACTGGATATTTTTCAGTCTTTCTGTAACAGATTTGAGTAAATCATGTTGAAAGCCCATGGTTTTTTTTGTAAGAAGTCTTAAGGGACAATCTGTTTCTTCTCAAAAACTCTTCAAAGAGGTCACCGACTTCACTGATACTTCACATTCTTCTCTCAGAAATTACAGTATATTTTACTAGTTGAGAGTGGCACCTTGTTTCATGGAAGTCCCTATTTCTGAAACAGGTAGGGCATCAGCTGCTTTTCATTTGTGCCTGCTCTGCTCTAGCAGCTTCGGAATGACATACTCATTCTGACAGTGTTATTGTATGGCTGTTATTTAATAGTGGTCTTACCATTTGCCTCCTTGAGCAGTAATTTGGTAATTTATCTGTAGGCAGGTTCAGTGACCAAAAGCTTAAAGGGGGACGGGAACTACTTTCTTACCTTTCAGAAAATAGAGCTGAAATATTTGTCTGCATTGTTTCTAGGGGAGTTCTTTCCTAACTGCTGAAGAACCTTTATCTAAAAGTTATCTAGGAAATACTGCTAAAGAATATGAGTAGCTTTTGCACACACTTAGGCCTTCTAACACCTGGTAACTTGCTAGAAGCAGCAACAAGTGTGTAGGCTAAAAGCGTGTGTATATGCTTGCAATGTGTTTACAAATGTCTTCCATATTAGAGATTATAGACAAAAAATTATCTGAATTACATGTGATATACCTCATATTATCTGGTGTGATACATGCTCATGTAGTTCCCAGAGATCATATCTAAATTTCCTGACACTTACAAGCATAACATCTAGCTTAGCACTGCATTGGTGTACTTAGTTTTATGAAGCTTTTATTTTTACAATGGATAAATTCAGTGCATTTATTCTGCTGTTAGATACCTCAGGCCATACGCCTAAACATTTGCCGAGTGTTGCTTTCAAGGGAGACATGAGGGTGAAGAGGCATTGGTAACTCTGCCTTGTCCCTGGATTTTGAGAATACAACAAAGGGTTTTGGGAAAATGGAAGCTAATGATTGTTTGTAGTCTGAGTCCTTTAATATAACAGTTTCAAGCCTATTTTATGTAAATCATAAGATCAAAGAAGATTAGGCTTCTCAGCAGCGTGGATGCAATATTGTTCATTTCTATAATCACTGGAGATTAGCACAAATGAAATTACAATAATCTTTAAATGAAACCACTACTACTAGTATTAATTCATTAGGTTGCATAGCACTTCTGCATTACTCTTAACTGTTCAGAGTAACTACAGAAAACTATCAGAAATGTCAGTTTGCACAATTAAGGAGCAACTGTGTAGAACATTACCTCTTTCTGTGGTTGTTATCTTAACAAGTACCAGAATGAAAATTGTTAATTTTGCCTATAAATAAACCTGTGCAACTAAGAAGCATATTTATTTTCTGCTAAACAGATCCTTTTCTAATGCTCAGTACACTTTGATTTCCTTTACTTATTAGGCTTAGGAGGTATTTAGGCATCTGTGTATTAATTGTTTGAATGTAAACTGATGTAGGCCAATATGTTGGCAATAAGTTAAAAAAAAAAAAGGAGCGATAGTAATAGAAGGTACTTCATTTTGACAAGGAAACAATGTTTAACAATAATGTTCCTTCTGAATTAGTCTTAAATGATTAACTGATCACAACAGAATAACTGTATTGCATATACGTCCTGCTCCAATTACACTTGTAACAATTATAAACTACAAAAGAATAATTATTCTGAAAATGGTCAACATCAGGGGCATTTGCACTATCTAGAGATATCTACACATAAGTATTTTGATGTTGAATTATTGTTATTATTGACTACCTTTGTTTAAAACTGTAATGGCAAACTATGAGTGGCTTTTTTATTAATCTGTTTTTCAGACGTGCTGAACAGGAACCTCCTTCTGTTGAGCTTTTCTTTCCAAGAATTTTCACTAGCAAAATTTCACATTTGAAATGTGTATGCCAGCTCCAAATTGATGAGCTGGTCCTACTAAATTCTTTTGGATATGAGTATCTTAGCAGCTTACAAAAAGATCATGTATCAGCTGCTGAATTTCAACAACTTTTGTTTTTCCAAGATTCAGAAACTGCGTACTATCCTGGACTTAATTGCACTAGGTCAAAAAACAGGCATGTATCTGAACCTTCCTGCAGTTGTGAGTGTCCTGTATGAATTCCTATATACATCTCTTTAGCTGGACCTAGAAACTTACAAATGTGGAGCTGGTTTGCATGCATGCTTGACAACCAGGACAATTTCCACATACTAGATCACTGCTCATGGTTGTAGGCTGAATAATTAACTAGGAAGAAATACTTCTTTAAAAAAGTTTAAAAAATAGGGAAAATGGTATAGAAAATTCTACCAATGTTTACATTGATTATTTGCTATTATTAATTTCTCAGGCATGCCTGTGAAAAATAGCATAGCAGCTTTACGCCAGTCTCCGGGACAGAATGGGACCAGCTTCCATGGTTGCATCCGTAATCTGTATATCAACAGTGAACTCCAGGACTTCAGAAATGTGCCGCTGCAAGTGGGAATTCTTCCAGGTTGCGAGCCTTGTCACAAGAAAGTTTGTGTGCATGGAACATGCCATGCTACCAGCCAGTCAGGCTTTTCCTGTGAGTGCGAAGGAGGATGGACTGGACCCCTGTGTGATCAACAAACTAATGACCCATGTCTTGGAAATAAGTATGTCCTTCCTCAAGCTAAAACAGTAGTATAAAATGCATATAAGTGTCCTGTTATGTATATTTTTTTCATAGTTTACACTTTTTTCAGCCAGAAACAAAATATCCTGGGCATGTAAAAGTGAAAAAAGCATCCAGGTTATAGTATATTCTTTCCATAAACTTAATGAGGAAAAGTACCGAGTTTAGGGGAGCAGATACACACATCTCGCTTAAGTTCTGGCTAAAGCCTCGGTTATGCTCTTACATACTTCTGTATGGGATACTTCTGTAACGAGTTACACTGGTGCAAGTGTTGGCATGACATTTGGTATAAAAATGATTTAGAAGAAGTAGCCAATGGAAAAAAAATAATCTATTTGCTTATTTATAATTGTATAAAATGAGGAATTATTATTCTCTAATATGCTTTATAACTTGATACAATAGGTATATCTAATGTTCTTATATTTTCACAGTACCCCAGGTTTTAGCAGGAAAATAGATTTCTGCCTTTATGGTGAACATCTGATTAAGTCCATGTGTGCTAACTCTTTTTGCTGATTTGGCTAGAACATTTTAGGTTGGGCATTTTATGTATGCTTACAGAGAGGGTCGTGTATATATATGTGTGTGTATATATATATGTAGAGAGAGAGTGCAAAATATATGTGTATATTTGTATATAAGAGTATTGATATCTATGCGTATTCATCTTTTAAATTTACTATAGAGACAGATTCATTTCTTGGGCTCATGGTCTCCCAGCACAAGAAGATCAGAAACTTCAGAAGTTGAAAGTTTTTCAGGATTTATTGGTCATGGGCAAGAAGATGTCATTCTGTTTGCCCTTACCACTGTCCTTACTGCGGTTTGGCAAACGTCTCTTTTTTATCTTTTATTTTTTTAATGTAAAGTAAGCCTGCTTGGATCTTTTTGCTGATGCTTTTTCAGTGCTCTGGCCTATGTAACTTTTGACTTTTCAGGACCAGTGGACTGAGTTTGCCAAGACATTCTCATAAGATGATTTTGAACTCCCATATAAAATGACGTTTATGTGATCTTTTCACATAGTGTATGTGGAGACTCTGACCCTTTAAAGCTTTTTACACCACTTTAGCATGCTCTATAATGCGGTTAGCATTGTTTACATTGGTTACAGACTTTTTCAGTACTATTAAGTATTGAACTCTTCCCAAAGCCACAGCAGTGAATTTTTGGGGCATATCATTACAGCACTTCATTGTTTACAGGTCTTTTTCTTACCCTGTCCTCTTTCACAGTAACTTAAGAGATAAAGAAAGGAAGTTACAGCAGGTTAAAAAATGCAAATGTGATGTCTATGACATCCATTTTATACTTTAGGAGTCAAAAATAACATGGAACTGTAAGCATCAAGTTCTATAATCAGAAAAACCAAAGAATTCCTTTGAACTGTCCTTGAAAAATTAGATTCACTATAGGTTCTTATAACTATACACATCAGCTCCCAAACTGAATGCTTTTTGCAATAATTTACAAAACTTGGCAAGTATCAGATACAGGCAGTAACAATGGTAGAATTAAGAGAGCGCAAGATTAGTATTTCGTTAGCCCTTGAAAGTACTGGTTTTGTTTCAGCTGTACACAGTACCATGAGCTTTTTGGAGAGAAAGCCAAACGAAAATTGTTTATTTGAAGTGAAGGAGGGTTTTGTTGCTCTTTAGTTCCTGGGGATTTTAATTCTGTATTTCTTGATTCACCTCTAAATCCTGTCTATTGAATAGATGCATTTTGTCTGCCTAATACACTATAACATTCCACTTTCTCTGAGAAACAGACTTACCACTGTGATCTCTGTTTTGGAAATGTCAGGGATCTTTTAGAGATCCCTGCACACCATGAAAATGCTCAAGGCTTAGATTTATTTTACCTAAATCTAGGCACTTAACTTAGGAACATAGTGACCAAGTTTTCTCTATATGCAGTAAAGCAATGAAAACATTTCTAAGGAGTCAGTTAGAACTCAAGTGGTCTACACTGGAACAGGCTGCCCAGGGAGGTTATGGAGTCTCCTTCTCTGGAGATATTCAAGACCTGCCTGGACACGGTCCTGTGCAGCCTGCTGTAGGTGACCCTGCTTCGGCAGGGCGGTTGGACTAGATGACCCACAGAGGTCCCTTCCAACCCCTACCATTCTGTGATTCTGTGATTCTGTAATCACCCTCTGGATAAGCTCGTTTCTGTCCATGACTGCGTGGGGAGCTTATGAGAATTATACATCTAACTTGAGTGCCTGACATAGGTACCTAAAATTAGAGAAGATGAAACTGTGCCTGAGAGTTTGCACTTAGCTTGATGTTCCTTTCAGTACAGCCTGAACATGAATTTTAGGGCTTCAAAGAACAGGTGGAAGCAAAAGCGTGAGAGTTGGCATTAGCTAAGATTTAGTCATCTTCTAAGTCAATCAGATCTTTACCAAAGATCCTGACACAGATTGCTTTGATATCTAAAACAGCCTATATAGAATATGACATGATGCCAGTGTCACCTGAGTAACTTCATAGATCGGAAGTCCTAAAAGTGGTTGATTTATAAATGGCGAACAGATAAATGCTAAACACAATGAAAACTAAACACAAGCCATCTGCCTTGTGATACTGTCTAAGCTATCAGACTTCAACCACAGGAACAATTTGGAATTTTTTAGGGAACATAGTTGCTTCAAAAGTGCAGATTCTTGCATACTAGGGATGTTGGAAGTGCTTAAGCTGTTAATTAAGTTTTATATTTGCAGTTTTTAATCCCAAACTGGATATGGGAATGGGGGCTATGTGTTGTGCCTTCCATTTGAATATGCTGTGATGAGACTGACTTCCCATACTTTTTCCTCCTAGTTAGACCATGCTAAAGCACTTGTGGAGAATCAGGGGTACAGATGGAGAATTGTAATGTAGATTCCACTGATGAGTGGAACACGTTGATGCTTATAGTCTATAACAGTTTTAAATAGTTAATGCAAGTTTGTCAGAGTTAGTTTTGTGCATTCTTTTCAATTTTACCAAATTTCTTGCTGTACTGAAGGAGTAGAGTACATAGCAAAAAGTTTCCAGAAATACAGACTATGTTATCTAAGAAATTTCAAAATGAGATGTTGTTGTTAACAGAATCCTTTTTTTGCTGTGAAATGCAATTTTATATGAATTTTTGCCATCTTCAAATTGAAACAAAGTATTTCATTTTAGAGTGAAGGGGATTTTTTTTTTTAATCTAAAGTTTTTCATTTATTTATTTATATATTTATTTAGTTGGCTGCTAAGGAGGTTGTGGTCTCAGGGATCTTACAATACAAAAAAACATTATGAGAGGAGAAACACTAGGAAGGGTGACTGTGACCTTGAACATCTGGATTACATTCCTCTCTACAGAGGAATCTTCACCGTGGTCCCCCTAGGAAACAGTATGTGAATAGAAAACTTGTGTATCAAGACAACAGTTAAAGAAAATAACATTATTTCTAGGAAGAAAGTTATTGACCCTGTGCCACCAAATGAACAAAGGGAAGTGATTTTATTCCAAGTCATTGGTGATGTTTTCAGATGAATTTCCCTAATCTTCAGTTTACAGCTAGGAACAGGTAATTAAACATCCTCCTTTTGGGAAACACCACCCCTCAGACAAGTGAGACCAGCTATGCGTTCCCATACGACTGTACTTCAGAACATAGCAGATGCAGCTGAACTCACAGTCTTTTTTGTCTAACAACAAGTCTGGAGCCTGCCACAAATGTTTAGCAAAGCTCAGCTGAGCAAGTAGCTAGTTTAATCACTTGGGTGAGACTCAATAACATGCAACCTCATCTCGGGTGAGTTTCTGCATGGGCACTAGATGAGAGCTGCTGGCTTTCAGCCAAGTGAAGACCTGCCTCGTACGTTGTACGACCACACTACTGGCAGTTGGCAGTGCAGACTAATGCGTTTGAAGGAGGAGCATGTGCTCAGCTTTGAAACTGCCGTTGTTTGGGTCAGAAAAGTTTCAGTTAGGAAGTGCCTGACCTGTCTTTGTGCTGGGAGCCCCATACTTCATGAGTGACAATATGGGTGTTTTTTAAATGATACAAGAACCAGAATTTCAGGTGAGTATCCTTTTTCTCTGCTTAATTCTAGTGCATTACATTTGGGCCTGAGTTTGCTGTGTTCTTCTCAAAAGCATGCTGAAAATGTAGGCAGACAGGAAATGTTGGTTCTCATAACTGAGGCCTGTAAAAGTCTTCCATAACACATCTACAGTGGCTGTTTTCTGGTGAGACAGAGTTCTGCGCTGCAGCTTGTTTTGTGTAAACCTGCATACCAATTACAAACCACTTCACTGCATCTCACTGAAAAAGTCCATTAGAAACAAAAGCAATTTCTTCTGAATACATCCAAAGTATTTGTAGCTAATGTTGCTTAGCCTGAACTTTGATGAATAATTTATTTTTATTCTCTTGGGCTTGTTTCCCCTGTAGATGTGTGCATGGTACCTGCTTGCCGATCAATGCGTTTTCATACAGTTGTAAATGCCTGCAGGGACATGGGGGAGTCCTCTGTGATGAAGAGGAAATGCTGTTTAACCCCTGCCAAGCCATCAGGTGTAAACATGGCAAATGTAGGCTTTCAGGACTTGGGAAACCATATTGCGAATGCAGCAGTGGATACACGGGGGACAACTGTGATAAAGGTAAAAAAACCTAAAAATCATGCTGCTGTTTTGGTCTTAGAAAAGAGTTTTTTTTATTAAAACATGAACAGCCAAAAACATTACCAACTTTTTTTCCCCACGATACACACATTTGTTGCCTTTTTTTTTACCATAAGAATTTATCTCGCTGAGAGAAAAATCAAACTTTTTCCATGAATTTGTTTACATTTTGAGGATTTTTTCATCAACTGTTTTGCTGTGAAAACGTTTCTCTTTTTTGTCTTTATTCAGAAACACATTTTTACTATATTTAACTATTACCTTTTACCTGCTGTATCTTTCTGTATTTATTGTTTCTCTGCCTTCTGCAACTGAGAAGCCAAATCCAATGATTCTGCTCCTAGTTTTATCACAAACTCTACTTTTGACCTCTCAGCTTCAACTGATTTATCACAGCGAATTATGCAGGTGAGATGGATGAAAACAGGATGACTTTTCCCCTACCTTTTTCTTTTTCCTTTGTCTATCAAAGTTCTCCCTTTCCCTCTCTTTCCCTTACCCCAGATGGCATTTATTTTTAATTGTACATAGATGTGAATAGAATAAAAGAATATGGATGTAGAACTTTTAACAGGCGTCTCATTTTTAGCTGGTTTTATACCTCAGTAATTTATGAAGTTAGTGGAATGTAACTTGTATTAAATAACAGTTTGAATAATATTAAACTCTAGGTCTAATAAATTAAACTGCATGCTCTCTGAAACATTTCCCTATGGTAAATAGAACCAGCTGCAAGCACTGTAGGAACAAAAGATGTGTATTTTTATAAAAGAGGAAAAGATTTAAGCTTCCAATTTTCTTGTCATTGTAATAGCTTTGTATTTATGGTTTACATATACATAATATAAACTTTGCTGAAAATAAGAGGTATAGGAAATAAAACTCAGCATTAATCAAATTATGTTTGGTAGAACCACTCGTTTCCAATGTACAGTCTGAGTCAAACTTTAAAACATCAATCCAAAGTGCAATTAGAAACACAGCATCTTCCTCAGCAATGTCAATCACACTTTGACCTATGTCTCAGAAGTGTATCTCTTATTTTAAACGTTGTTTTCTACAGAAATCTCTTGTCGAGGGGAACGAATCCGAGATTACTACCAAAAGCAGCAAGGGTATGCTGCGTGCCAGACGACCAAGAAGGTATCGAGACTAGAGTGTAAAGGTGGATGTTCAGCCGGGCAGTGCTGTGGGCCACTGAGGAGCAAGAGACGGAAATACTCTTTCGAGTGCACTGACGGGTCGTCATTTGTGGACGAGGTTGAAAAAGTGGTGAAGTGTGGCTGTACAGATTGTCCCTCCTAAGTGTCCCTGTCACACTTGTCGTTTGAAAATGTTGTATACTTGACCGTGTCGGACTAATTACTGCTTCATAGTGGAAATATTTGAAATATATTGTAAAATACAGAACAGACTTATTTTTATTATGAGAATAAAGACTTTTTCTTCATTTGAGAAAAGATTCAAGTGCTTGAACTCATAACCAAGAGGAGCTTTGAAGAAAAAAAAAAAAGACCTGGTAACATTGCAACAGAGATGGGAAACTTTAACTGCTTTTAACATGGATTCTTCTTTATAACATGCTGAAGATACACTGACACTATACACATGTGACTTTCAACTTAACAGCTCAGAGAGGAAATATTGACTAGAACATGAGGCTTGTTTTTTCACTTTCGTATCAGTATATTTTATTGTCTTGACAGACCACGCCAATCACTTACCTTTGGATGAGGAAGCATTATGAGTGAAAAGAATCAGATTATACAGAAATAATAATTGTATGAAATACATTTTACCTTTTGGAATTATTAAGCATCTTCAGAAGATCGAGTCCCATTTAATGGATGGGAAATGGGAGATATAAGAATATACTATAATCCTGAAATCTCCTGATGATGTATACTTTTATGTCAGCATGTTAGCAAAAGAATCATAAAAAAGTGTTGATCTACCCTTTTCCAGTATTAATTTTTTGTAATATAAATGTTTCGGGGATGATAAAAATAGATTATTGATGGATAAATTAGTAATAATATGGATTTCTGTTTCTATGAGTTCTAAACAACTCTATACAGTATTCGGTTTCATTGAGAAATATTTATTGTATCAAAGTACATTGTACTTAACCCTTTTAGGCCATCCCTTTTACTGTTTTTCAATGCTTTAATATATATTAATTTATATTTGTCCCAGTATTTTTGTAATTTTTTTTGTTTTTAAAAGGGCTTAAAAATCAGGATTTTTTGCAATAGAACTAACGTAGCATTCGTCTTGGGGTAAATGTTTTTGGTCTGTTTTTTCCTCCCCTTTCTCCTTCCTTTTGCTTTTCCTTAGCATCTGACCGCTTGGTGTCACTGAATCTGAAAGTGATGACAATCTGCAGTTTTCACATACAGCAGATATTCAGGACACCTTCCAAGAACCTGTAATGTATGACAGAAAATGTCTTTACAATAGGTGGCAAATGTAGAGAAGTTAATTTTCCCTCTATGCAGTACTTACAGAAAATAAGATGGCGTGTAGAAAATGACATTAGAAGGTAGGTCTTTATAAATTAATATTCCCATGGAGGTCTTTACCTTTTTTATTTAAAAAAAAAAAAAAAGGCTATGCTATCAAGAACTGTGACTTTCCCCAAATAATAAAACTACTTTACTGCCCTAATGTTCCCCATGTTAACATGTTGCTGCTAAATTACAATGTAGAATTGGTAATTAATAGTGGGTTGTGTTCTTCTTTCAGTAAAACCCAGGGTACCCTGTAAAAATGCAGATGTTTTTCAATTTTATTTTATTATTTTTTTTACAAAAAAAAGTTAGATGTACATGTGTAATGCAGTGTGCTTTGTCTTATTTGGACTGATATCAGTAATGCTACTGATGTTTGTAAATTAAACAGATATTTACTTCATTAACAGCTTTTATTTGTATTCTTCTGAGAGGTTTAAATTGTCTAACAGCCGTTAATTAAACATCTGTAGTTGCAAAGAATATTTGGTAAAAAACAGAATAAAACCCAACCCTAGATCTAGTGTATTCATTGCTGAAAATCTGAAGGAGGAACTAACTTGGGATTATTATACCTACAGGCAGTGACATCTGAAAATGTCAGTTCATTGCAAACAAAGCTGAAATCATACCAAAATTAACAGAAGACTTTATTTAAAGTACACTGCATGAAAAGGCAAATTGAGTCAATCCTAATATTTTAATGGTTATACAAATGGCAATTTGACAGTTCTTTTAGCAAGTAATTTGATTCTTCAGAGGGATTCCTTTTCACTAATCTTGAACTAAGTATTTTAAATTAAAGCAATTGAATGGGATTGATACTTAACCAGGTTTCTCTTCTGTAATATAACTTTTACAAATACTTCTGTATTTATTTTACTTAGTCAGCTTCAGAATTTGTCTAAATACCCAATGAAACAGCCTTTGGCATAAGGCCTTCTCTGCAGTTTCTATGACTTCTAAATAATCTTCTGTAAATAGGGGTAGCTTTGAGGAAAAAGAAGCCATTATTGCATAGTGGTACTTACATAGCATTCTTGGATAAACAGTATTGTTTTTCTGTGTAGGATGAAAATCCCTGTACCAAGTATCTGAAGTTACACGGCTTTCTGTCCTCATACTGACAGAGAAAGAGGAACTTTGCACTGGTATTCAAGCAATGCTAGCAGCTACTGGTGATCCTGGAGCCATCAAGACAGGGACTTTTTGTGGTCTCTAAGCAGAACTAAACAAAAACTTAAGAATTAAAAAAATAAAAACAAAAAAACCCCAAACAACTTTGGCACCTACCACTCTGGAGGAATGTAAGGCACTTACATCAAGCAGTGACTCAGCTTGCCTTAGAAACCTGAGCAGCCCTCTATTCTCACCATTGGAAGTCCTTAAGCGTTGACAAGGTGTGCCACTGTGCATGACGAGGGATAATTTTCTTAGTGGTGGGGGGGTCATCCTGACACCTTTCTCATGCCTAAATCAAGTCTCTTGTGATACTGCTATAACAAACTGCCTTGTAACTGTATTCCCCAAAAGGGAAACAGGGATCTGAGGGAACTGTAGCTATAGGCGTAGCTAACGCAGTGGAGAATTTAGGTAGGTGCAGAACACGCCAGACATATAGGTTTTCACTCAATAGCATAAGTTACGCAGCTTTTAACACAAGGCTGAGGGATTAGGTTTCTCTCCTAAGGTCTGCTGCCTGCTGTAAGAATCATCACTCTTGTACAGTCTGCTTTTAATGTATTGAATAAAATGCATAAACAGCATTGGATCTGAAGGATGTGACTCACTACAGTGACCAAGTTCCTCACTTTGAGTTAACACTGTGTAAAATACAAATTCTTTTTTCATTAGAAACCAAGAAAACTGAAACTTGCAGATTCCATCATTTTCTGCCAGTATTCTTAAAGCTATAAAAGAGAAAGCACATGAATACTACTTAATTTGCACTGGCTCGAGCACAACTCCTACTGTCATCTCACAGATGATAAAAATGTGAAAGAGCATGGAAAAAAGGCCATTCTTCTTGAATGAAACAGTAACAAAAGTCCTTGCTTTTTTGTTTAACATTCAAAGTCAATTCAGAACAGGAATTATCACTCATGGAACCAGAATCTGCAGGCTGTATTAAAATTTACTGGAGAAGATGGCCATGTGAGTGACAGAAATACTGTTTTAAGCAAACCAATGGTGGGTTTAGAATAAGCTTTGAGACATACAGTTTATTTTCTAAGCTCTATTGTAATAACAATTTTGTCTTGTATTTAGAATACTTTGTGTTGCCATATGGGGATACCATGAGGCTCAATATTCCAAGAATCATCATCATCATATGATGATGCTCTGTGTAGGTACCAAGATGATATTCATATGATGTTGTGAAGGCATTTGTCTGGAAAGACCAGAATGCAGAGGTTTTGTAGATGATAACAAATCTGGTTGGATCTACACTGTACTTGCAGGGATAGTCACAAGGCAATAGAGAAAATAGATGTCACCATGTTAGTTTTGATGAGATGTGTGATGATTAAGAGATGAGGGGGAAAGTGGTACGTTTTGGAAAGGAGCTTGCTGTTAAGAAGAAAATGCCCAGAAGTTTTGGAAATATGTCAAGAATGTTGAAGGCTGTTTGCATTGAAGCCCTGTATTTTTGGGAGATTTATGTGTTACTTTTTGAAACTTACGTATTTAAAAGAAACCTCTTTACAGTTCTGAAAAATGCACACTTGATCTCTCTATCTTGAGTTAACCGTATTGTTTGAGGAAAAGTTTATCCTTCCGACGCAACTGAAAATCCCATCTTTTGGTTCCTTTTCTCCTCCTTTAGAAGCAAGTGTTATTCTAGCGATAGTTCATTAGGTGTGCAAGTGTCTGTGCTTCAGCTATCCCACATTACAGTGGAGAGCCTGGCACATCATTTCAGTTCCTATAAAGTGCAATTCCCCAGCTGAGCCATTCAGGATTCTTGGCTTTTAGAAGAAATATTTATACACTAAGCTGGTATCTCCAATCCATTTAAGATTCCTGGAGTGGAAATCAGAAAATCGTTGGTAGTTGTGACTATGTAGGGCCTGTCAGGAGTAAAGTAAAACTGAAGTGTTTGCCTGCATGCCTGGAGAGCCTGGCTCATCCTGGAGAGCCTACTGTTTTACTGTGTTCTTTATGTATTGTGTTTCTGGGAGAGCGGGAAGTAGTTGCGCTCATCCTTTCAGAAATGTCTGAGAGCAGAGGGATTTTGTGTCCTTTTGCAAATAAATTGTCTAGGCTGGAAATCATAGGCCTCTCTGGCCCTCAGCCAGGTTAAACTGTGTATGTATACCTTAACATCAACCATCGTCTTGGACACCAACAGCTCCTGATGTTAAAAAAGTGAATAAATCTTGCTCTCAGTTTAATAAAACACAGATGGGAAAAGCAAACCAAACAGAGAGTTAACAGCTCTGCTCACTAGTCTCCTGGGCTCCATGTGATTAAATCAGAGTTGGAGGGTATGTTCCTGCTGCTGCTGTTCTGGCCAGTGTCCGTAGGGGTGATGGCCAGCAAAGGAGAAGTATTCTGTCAGTGCTGCATGTCATTTGTCAAGCTGAGAAAAAACAGTCATCTCACTAAACAGCAAGACTTCTGGCTAGCCATAGTCCCAGCAAATATGCTCCAGCTCTACAGCATGACACCCATGCTGCAGGAATTTCACTCAGCCATGGGAACAGACTTTGAATCTGCCTCCCAGATCCACAGCTTAATTTCAAAATGTTGATCTTACTAATGCTTTCTGGTCTTTACAACTCCATCCTTTTATTTCATTCCAGTTCAGAGGTAAACTCCTTCAGTTCTAAACATCGAGCCTCAGTACTCTCAGTCGCTGCCCTACACTACGTACAGGAGATTAAGACTTGTTTTTTGTTCCTTTTTTAGGTATTCCTTAACATTTGTAGAGGGATCAGGAGACCCACCTTAAAGAAGAGGAGACAGGTTACACATCCAGCTACAGAGATCAGACATTTTCATGTCCTTTATAATTTGGAAAATGTTACATTACCGCCTGTGGAACAGTCTGCCATCCATGGATTGATATAAACTTACACATTTTATGGATTTATAGACTCAGACCAGGGGAATTGTTATCTATTTTTGTCTGCTAGGACTTTTATTTTTTTTTTAATTCCTTTTAGGATACTTTCCATATCACAAGAGACAAGTAAAGACAGAATCAATGTGCCTGGGTTGCTTACTCTGTCATTAAAGTTCCTTAAAAAGATCCAGTAGCCTTTTTCCAGGACATTTTTCTTCTTTCTCATAGCTTTTCATATTCTGGCTTTCAATCTGTTGTTTCTGTATGATGGCCCATTTGTCCACTTTGGTTAATTTCCAGGACAGATTTAATCCTTCTAAAGAAAGTGAAAGGATACTTTTTTTCCTGCAGCTGTGCCTAAAATCTCCCCCAGCACATCTTTAGAAGTATGTTTTCTTTCAAAGTCCTCTGAGAATAGGTTAACTTGAGCTGTTTTTACTGCAAACGTGTTTTTTTCCTTCTGATTAGCTTTATTTATTTAATCACATTTCTGTGTTTCTGCTATGGTAACAGCAATAAGAGCAGTACCAGCTGACCTGTGCTTTAGAAGTTGCTTGCCATTTATGAAATACCAGGTTTAAAGAGTATGAAGTTTGCCTGTTCTCGCTCCTTTTTTTTTTAATTTTTTTTGATTGAATCACCTTCCCTATCAGTTCACCCTTTTTTGAGCAGTTTTATGATTGTTCTCTAGGGGAAAGGTAAGGACACGAGTCAATGTCAACAGTATATAAAACTGACCACAGAAAACACATAGATCTACCGGAAAAACTTGTCTCTAAACTCTTAGAAAAATCAGAAGTAATTATTCATTAGCTGTTGCCTTCTTTTTTTGCTGAACAAACTTTTACAAGATTAGTGAACAAAGCTATTAAGCAGCCTCCAAGTAGACCCCCTACAAATAATTAATGCAGTGTGTCCAGGGCTAGAGAAGGAAGAAAAAGGGGCCTAACAGTTACCTAGATCTAGTGCAGCTTTTGTGGAGAGGAAGGTTTGGGCGCATTTCTGTGTCTGAATATCCACAGTGAGACCATGTGGCACTGCATAGACTCCACTGCAGAAAAAGGTTCACTGTTGTCCTAAACAAAAAAAACAAACAAAAAAAACCCAAAAAAACCCACCCAAAAAAACCCAAACCCCCCAAAAAACCTAATGAGGTACTTTGCAAAGTAGCTTATAAATGAGAAGCAAAAATTTTGGTAACTCCCACTTGATGAAACCAGTGCTCATCATCCACTAGCACAAACCACAGAGCAGCCTTTGGCATTCACCCTGTCCCTCCGGGAGCTCCTCGCTTCCCACCCACCCGGCTCCAGCCCTGGCCCTGGCCCTGGCCCTGAGATGCCAGCCATTCCCACAGCCCTTCCTTCCCCTTGCAGTAACTCACAGTAATCGCCTTCCTGCCTGTGCATTCGCTAAGATAACTGGAGGCATCTGGTGGGGCAAAACACCATGCTGGTGATGGCAGGAACACTCTGCAGCTACATTTATCATATTTAAGCATTTAAAAACCCCCAAGTATTATTAATCATACTGTTACAGTAAAGTGCTTGTACCAATCAGCAGGAATGGTGGCTGACAAAATGCTTAAGTAATAAAATCCCCACTCTGTGTGTGACATGGAGAATGAGGTCTCTTCATTTGCATTCTGAAAAGTGTGCGTAACTTCACATTAACTGAAAGCAAGGGTAAAGAGACCTAGCCCTGACTGAAAATCTGCTCAGCAATCACATTCAAAAGCTAGAAACAAACAAACAAAAAAGATGCTCCAGTTTGGTGGTTTTAACTAGAGAACAAACAAACAGATAGGTACAGTACGAGTGCCCGGGAAATAAGAATGATAAAAAGGAAGCAGCTCTGGCTATATCAAATTGCTGGGCAGTGAATATACAAGAGGATTAACCACTGCAAATGTTCATGGATAACAGAGGCAGCCACATGTTTTCAAAATTTTTTGGAAAGGACATTTACAGCCCAGAAAGTAGTGACCAGATATGGAGTCACCCTACTGTTACTTCATGCTGACATGAAAGAACCACTTGGGAATAACTGCTTTTAGCAGAACTGACCACAGTCCATTTGAATTTCACATGGTAATGAACTGGCTTGTAAAACACAGAAAAATAATGCTATTAGCTCACAGAGAAGAAAATATTACAGATTTAAGACATCTAGGGCCAGAATCACTGTAGAGTGTAGCTGCTTCGTGCTGTTTCAGTGATGCAAAGCAGCTGTAAACCCAACTTAGCTGGCCTGGAGCCACCACGAATTCTGTCTCCTAGAGAAAGGAGTTAATGGTTTCAGCGCACCAACCCCGGGTCTGGAACCGTGGTCTGTCCTCCAGCGGGCTGGCTCAAGGAGCCATTCCTTGTGTCACTTCAGAAAAACCTTTATGCCCCTCTCCCCCATGGAAGCGGTGCCGAGGATTTGTGGGAAAGGAGCTTGCTCTTCAGCGCTGGTCTCCAAACTCCAGAGGAGCGAAGAGAATTGGCAATTCCTCACCAACAACTGCAGTCAAAAGTGAAAGACGGGAGCTCTTTCACCAAAAAATTAAATGAAGTGAGTACTATTGTAGTAAAACTGCTTCTACTGAAGTAGTTTCTTTAATACTCACTTTTAAAGACTCACTCAGTTGTGGCTCCGTAAGAAAGCACTACGGAAAACAGATTCTTCTTGTAAAATCTTTTCTTTAGTGTGTGTGTATATATATATACACATGCATGTACAAGGGCAGACAGTACATACATTTTTTTGTTTGTTTTTCAGAATGCGAACTTATTTATGCTTTTTGGTTCCCCTGAGCAGCGCTGAACAACAGCAGGTACGATTAAGAATGCAAGGTAGCGTGCAGCGAGGAAATTTGACCTAATCTATCTTGACTTTGCACTCTAAGCATTTAAATGCCGCCCGTCTGTGTGGAACACACTGCGGTTCACTGGGGTACAGCGTATCTATTTTAGTCACATGCATGCACTCAAATAGCTATGTGCACATGGAGATCACTTCTCTTTTTTTGTTTGTTTTTAGCCAAATTAAGGGATCAAAGCCATGTAAAACCTTTTGTAATGAAACTTGAAGCCACGTGTAGTGAAACCAGATAGTTTTTCCTTTCTGATCTAAAGTCCTTCCTGTTTTCAGGCATTACTATAAACCTGCATCCTGGTCCAGTCTGTAACTTGGTCCAGCTTGGATTAGATTTGCAAACAGTTTGATGAATCTGGGATGATTTATAGCTTGAGGTAGAAAGAAAACAAACAAGAGAATCTGAAGTTTGGCCTGCTTCAGGTTCAAAATCAAGCACAACCTCCTACAGACTCCTTTTGGATTTTTGCGTCTTTTCAAATCCCAAAAGGAAAGCACCCCACTGAATCCTAAATCCAGCATGAAAAGGATACTGCAGTGGTAACTGTAAAAGTAAGTTTCACAAATATCCTTTCCTTTTCTGGGAAATTTCCATTTAGACTTAAATGAGGAATTTGTACTGAGGGAGATAAGGGAAAATATTTCTTCCTTAGTACCAAGAGCTGAATGTACACTTCTTTGTTCAGAAGACAAGAAGCATATCTATCAAAGAGTACTTTATTCATGCCATCCACAAACTTGTTCATTCTCTTTTAATTCAGCTTAAAAGGAAGATGACAAACATCAGCAGGGAGCTGTTTAGCTACAGGAAGTGTAGCATTCAGAAGAATCAATACAGATTTGCAAAGAGAGCATGGCTTAAACTTAGCATGAAAATAATGTGAGTTATAGCAGCTCTAAGGGTTCCTATTTCCTATCTACTTTTAAGTATTACAAGTCTAGATACAAGATATGTCTTCAGAGAATAAGAGGATGTCTGTGAAGAATATCCTACACCATCATTCACAAAGTGGATTCTTTCAAAAGTGCTTCTTCACTGATTTAAACAAATCCACAGGGCCAGGCTTTTCTTCACAAACTGTGCTGGTTCCTGGTATTTCTACCTGCTGCCAGGTACATACGCACATACACCAGGTGACACTCTTACCTGGGCCAGGTCATCTTCACCTTTGGCATCAGCAAGCAGAACAACAAATCAATCCCACAAGAAACAGCTGTGCAAAATATGCCTTGAGCAAAATCCGAGTGAGCAGATGCTTTTTTCTGTTGGACTGGTGTGGGTGACACTCCGTCCCACTTCAGGGAGCAGCTCAAACGAGAAGCTGATTGAAGCTGTTTGTGTATTCCAGTATTTGGCCAGAAAGAATCAAGTATATATTTTGAGACACCTTAATTTCCATATAACTAGAAAATAATAGTATCAACAATCACAGATCTCTAAGAAAATAATTGTAAGGTATCTCTGATTCTTCTGTTAAAAAAGTATTTTGTGCACCCAAGTAGGATCACAGAAGTGTGGCCCTACAAGCCTGAAACCACAACTCTTTCCATTATCAAAATTTAATTCCTGGCCTCAAAGGATTTCAATCTGTATCACATTACAGTACATTCAATATTCAAATTCTCTTTCTTATTTAAAGACATACTAAATAAGGGATCAGTGTTCATGTTCTAACAGGTCATGTTTCCTATTATTAGCAATAGTGGGTACTCTCAAAGGACAGATGGACAGTTGCGGCTCAGCAACCTAGCCATGAAATCTATACACACCTTGTGTAAGGTCAATCATGCACAAACCCATTTAGGCACCCTTTAAAATACACACGAATCCTTTAATTCACTCTAGATCAAAATGCTGCTTTCCTCCATCTGAGGCATGAAAATGTATATAACGGATTCAGAAAAATTCCACATAATTATTCTGGTTGGATGTGAAGTTTCTTTCAATCTTTGATCTATAATGTAGTAATGTGTCAGCTCAACCAAAGTAGTTTTATGTGCAGGAAATAAGACAAGCTGAGTAGCTTCATGGTTAATTGATTAAAAGGTTCTAAAGAAGGTGCAAGATCAAAGAGCAACTTAATGGTTTTACGTTACTCTAGAGAACTGTTGGTCCACTTGTCTGACAAGACTGACCTTGGGCAATGAAGTAACAGGCAATTAAAAGAAAATTGCCAAACTAAAACACAGATTATATTTATCTAGTTCAGCATCCTTATTTCCTTTAGCAAGTAATAGGTGGCACACCCCAGTGCTCTAAGACAAGTTGCATTTTGTTAGCCTTTTATGCTATACAGCCTAAATATTGAGTACACAAAACTGACTGTTGCCTATACTTGCCCCAAAGAGAAAACAAAAAAGCACAGAAACTCAGAATCACAGGATGCCATGCCATTGGTTAAAAACCCATGAAAGCAGACAAACGTCAAACTACAGTTGAAGGACAGTTCCTTGTAGAGTCTTTGGTCTGTGGAACCACTGAGCTCCCTCGGCCATCTTCACTGGCACTGGGAACTGATGACACCTTGTAGCTTACAAGATTGGCTCATCTTCAGAAGTATATTAGGAAATGGGAGCTGCTCTAAAGTAATATAACTGCTTGCAATAAAGGAAAGAAAAGTTGTTAATGCATCGACTCTTAAGGAACAATTTAATAAGGCCATTCTCTAAATGACACTTTAAAACACCAATACTTTCTGGTTAGGCTGTCATCACTAGACTGTTCAAGACTCTCATGAGCACAGTTTTGTTTATGTTTTCTGAATACGAGCATTATACTTACACAGAGGTAAAAGAGAAATACTGGGAATATTAGGCAAAGGAAGGCAAGAACTCCACACAGTAACATTTCCACAAGCTGCACCGTGACCTGAATCAAAATTTTTCTCAGTCCCAATCCAGTGTGGTATTTTGTACCCACAACTGGATAACGTTTTGCTTTACTTGAACAATTAGGACAATCAGTTAAGGCACCAACACTAATAAGACTGGAGTTAGACTGTCTGGCATTCGATTCTACCAATAACTCAGTCTCCAGTGCTCGGGCTCCTGGTAAACAGTATTCCAGGTGCTTACAAGTCAGATGGAACCTCTTTGTGCAGCAATGGCTTCATAAGTCAAACACAGAGTTACATTAAAAGAAAAAAAAATCACATTTTTCCTGTTCTGCATTAATCCTGTTCTCACCAAAACCATGGTACTGGTACATGTTTTTCCATGTATTTTGTAATGCTTAAATAGATGGTCTTGGCCCTCACCAGGAAATTATCACCTCACTACCGTGAAGTAAGGCCCCTTCCTCAGGCAGTCCTGTTACTGTTCCCACCTTAGCAATGAGTAGAACCCTGTTTCTAGGTATTTATCGCCCCTCCAATATCATCAGGAGACCTTGGCCATGTGAAAAGAGATATCACAAGATGCCCATCACTTAGGGAAAAAATATGAAGGTGTCCTTGAGTCTGAAAACATCTTCCCTTGAAAGAAAGGCATTCTGTTAGCAGCATCTAGCAAATGACTTGAATAGTCTGAGATATTGCAAACAGAGATTGATGGTCACAGAAAATGTCACAAGACACAGCAGCTTGGGAAGACTCCTCTCATCTGTTGATTATAAATTAATTAACACATCTGACCAGTGTGCTAATGACACCATAGTATGCTCTACCATTAATGTCTTCTATTTACACAAACATGACTTTCAGGTCAACAATGTAAAAGTTCCCTGTTGTTCTATTTACTTAAAACAAACAAACAAACCCCTACTACTGCTCCTGCCGGCCTGCTTCGCTCAGCAGAGAAGAATGCCCCACTTGAGTTGACCGGCTGACAGCTCCGCTCGGTGCCTGATCCGCTGCTTGTCCCGGGTCACCACCGAGCAGGAGCTTCTGAGCTGTGTAATGGGATTAGCTTTCCCACATCATTCCCGGAGAGCCCACTGTCGAAAGAGGAATAGTTTTATTCATGGCAACGAGTCAAGCACAAACCCTTGGCAAGTCAAATTAAGAAAACATAAACAAACACATGGAGTTTTGGCAGAATCTAGGGATTTGCCCTATTGGAAATTTCTTTGTAAACTGATGGAGAAGTTGACTGATCTGGAATGGACGACTACATTTACAATAGAGCTAAAGACTCCTCTTTTTTTTTGATAAAAGATCTTTCCTTCACAAAGGTCCTAAAAAAACCAACCCCAACCCAGAAGCACATCTTTGGGATGAGGGGGAAAAATACTGTTAAGACTTTCTGAGGAGTCTTCTTGAATTAGTCATTTTATAGTTTTGCAAGTACAAAAGCCAGGGAATTGTTCTGATTTAAGGACATAATAATTTTCAATGCACAAATTCCCTTTATTGGGGTATAAATGGTGCCTTGAGGGCACATAACAGCACTCAGCTGGGCCTGGCAGAATCAGTTTTATTGTATTCTATGGTGCAGAAACAATGACTTTAGTACAAATTGTCATATGCCATTTTTTAGCCTGATCAAGTTCAGTCTTAGTTTGTAAATTACTTTGTGGTGGAGAGGTATACCCAAACATCTGTGGTTAATACTGTTTTGAACCTTTTCTTTTATAATCTAAATTTCTTCTCTTTTTATCTTGCTCTAGCCATGAACACTTTTGTTCCTATATAAATTTTATGGTCATACTTCCAGTCGGAGCACTTTTCACAATTCTTTCCTAAATCTTAATTCCATTCCCCAAACGGTTCTGCTTCAGTGCTTAACAGTACTCCAAAGAGACCCACTGGAACTGGTACTTCCTATTTTGTTTTTCTGACTCTTTGGTGGACCTGATGTGTTTCCAATGTGCTGTTATCAACAGATTGTCACTGAGGCTTTGATTGTCACCTCTGCTTTTTGGTTCTTCTATTTTTCATAATGAACCTGTGGCCATATGTATAGCTAAAATCTATCTGTGTGTGCAGTTGGGCCTTAGGCTTCTTCACCTTGGTGAACCTCTCACAATTTTGTTAGTGATTACGGTATCTTCATATAACACATTTTTTTGTTTATGCATCAATCAAGCACCCAAGGAAATAGTCAGGGCATCGTGCAGTCTCACAAACCTCACAACCTAAGCACATCTGAGAGACAGGGTGAACTGTGCTGGGGCAGGGACACACGAACGCAGATGTGCCTCTGTAGCGATTAGCACAAAGCTCTCTGAAAGGAGCTAGGTTATGCTGTGTAGACATATCAGTTCAGGGGGAACTAATCTGGGAAACCCTCATCACTGCATAGTGTGATTTTAAGTCTGAAATATCTCAGGGTCTTTCAAAAACACAAATTTTCTCTTATTAAAATAACTATTGAGCTTTCAGATTGCAGAGAGGACTTCTTGTACCTACAGCCACCACACCAGGAACCGGACAAATGTGGTGCTGAGCTGCAGTTAATAAGCCCAGTCAGACCTTGATGCAAGCTAATGAACTCTTACGTCTTCTTGCTGACTCTGTGGCACCATGCAGTTTTCTTGCCATCTTCTTCCTCACCATTTCAGGTCCAGGGGTGCAGTGTTGGGTAGCTGCTGGCTTGAGTCCATGGGCCTTATTAACACCACAGCCCTGCTCTGTGCGGCACAGGCACGCAGTTCTCTTGGACCTGTGTTGGCTCTGGAAGCAGCACGACGTTTGTACCTACTCTATACTCAGTTGCTCAGGCTCCAGGTGAACGAGCACAGGCTCCCTGGCACAGCTGATACTCAAGACCCAGCTCCCAGGATTTGCTCTGTTTAGTGGTCAGGGAACAGCACTCCACAAAATTATATCTGTACCTGTAAAAATGAAGGGAATAATAATATAAGCAGATTTTAAAACATGCACACACACCAAAACTAGAATACCTAGATATGTTTGGGACTACCTATCAGACTCATCTAAAGAGATTTGCCTCACCAATAAAATACCTGGAGCTTGTCAAAGCAGTGGACTAATTTTTTTGGTTTTCCTTTTGACAAGGTCCAGCGATAAACAGAATATTCACAGCTGAGATGTTAAACAATGGAAAACAAAGAGTACGTTTAAATGGTCATTGCCTCTTCATTTTAAGAACTATTAAATGAAGTCCTAACTACTACTGTCACTATTCAAAGCCATATCATAAAACCAACTGAGTGCAAATTTGCATTTTGGTGGAGAAGCATGGGATAAATAATCTTATTATTATTTATTTAGAGACAAAGAAATAATGTAGATGATGAAAAACCGCTCATGCAGCACTCCTTGCCCTTGATGGATAATTAGTACTCAGTAAAAATCACAAAGCATTAAAATACTTATTCAAACAAGAATGTAGCTAGACAGAATAAACAAAACCAACAAAAGAACCAAACAAAACCCCCCCAGTTGGTGACCTAACCTCCTCCTCACTGCTTTTCTTCACTACTTGGGGAGTGCACGCAATAGCTGTCGTAACAGTCAGTTTGTGACTGCAAGGACACCAGTGTATTTACTACTATTCATCCCCCATTGATTGCTTCACTTTCCATGTGAATAACAGCACTATTAACTATTTCCTGAAGCTGTCTTTGGAACACTGTACCATTTTGCAAGACTGAATTCCACACTACAAGTTATGGGATCATTTTAGAACTGCATTTGTGGTATATACGCTAAATAAAATGGATGGACACACAGAGTGAATAATACTGCAGGACTGAGTCTGCATTGCTCTGATGCCTATGTTTTACCAATATTTTCTGTGCTCTTGGAATGAAAATGGTGCCATTTTCAGTTTTGTGAATGGAAATTTACACAAACAGTGGCTGACAGAAGAATGTGAGCGGTGGGGCTGGAACAGGGAATGGACTGGAAGGGCCTGTCCAAAAATTGTATCTATTTCCAGAGTCGCAAAAGATGTAAATAAGAAAAGAAATAGCAAAGGAAGGAGAATAACAGAAGAAAATACCTTGGGGTCTTTTGTGTGTAGCAAAATTTCTACATATAGTGCGAGCCATATGACAGGTATAAAAGTATACTCTGGCCCACTACAGACTGAACTGCTTTACATTACTGATTAAGAAAACTGTCACAATTTAAATAAATTGTAATTTTACAGAAAGTCTAGAAAAGTTCAAACCTAAAGAAGTTTGGGACTTCAGGAACAAAGAAATGGTAATGAGATTCGGAGAAGTGACATTTTTCCACACATTTTTCATTATCCAGTAAAAAAAAACAACTATGGCATGACGTAAACTTGTCCTACTTTAGCTGCAACCTTGCAAGAGCCTGAGCAGAATAACTACTTGATAAGAAATAAAGCTAGCAGGTAGCAAACTCACAACCAACATAAAAAGGTGAGGGTGAGCCACGAGACTCCCTGTTACACACCACTATGAATACTAACAGTCTCCTGGGATTCAACAGGAGAAATCCACATGTACGAAATCCATTGAAAATTACTGAATGTGCAGCAGTCATACCTGGCTCAGGATGTTCCTGAATGGCAAATGGCTGAAGGCTGGGAGAATACTCATGGGAAATGTTGCGTACAGTTGCCCCGGTTCACATAGTCTCCCCTAGGTACCCCTAGGCTGTCTCAGATGGGACACTCAATGACAGGACACTATGATGTATTAATCTCTGATCTGACCCAGTGTTCAATTCAACAAGGTTCTTTCAGTTAGACAGAACGTGCAATACTGCTAAAATGATTTTTTGGTGAGATGGCAAATTCATAGTGTTTCTTTAAATGCACAGTTCTCTTGTGAACTGAATTATCTTTCAACACTCAAAGCTGACAACAAACGTTATACTGGCCACTCATCTGCACCTTGCCTCATGGTAAATACCTGCAGCTGGCAGGCTCTCGGTTAAGCCTCCTCTCTGCATTCCATACTGTGTAACTATTGGTGTTTATCCTACACAGATTACCAAGTTTACAGGCTCTTGCATTCCCAGCCTTTCTGACAACACCACTACTTTTTTCAACCTACTCTTGAGAGACCTGCTTAGTCCTAAACCTTCGAGCTCCCACTGTTGCCAGAATCTGCTCCTACGTGCTGCAGCACCTCCCCAGGGACATCAGCCCACGAGATTCGCCAGCCAAGCCGAAGGTGTGCGACTACCCATGCTGGCACCGAGTCACAGCAGTGCAGTCTGCAGCTGGGCGCTGCAGGGAGGTACTCATTCCCCACCCTTACCCTTCCCATCCTTTATTTTTCCTTCCTCAAAAATACACAAGCTCATGTTCCACTATTTCAAATAAAGAATACAGAAGTGCACTATGATGAGGAATAGAGAAAAGCTTCTCTTCTCCCCACCTTTCTCTCTGATACATTATGTAGTTCCTCCTTCAAATCTTTCCCATCCTCTAAGTTTCTCTTTCCAGGTCTCCGCTCATATCAGAAAGTAGAACTGTGGAAAACCAAAATAATGTCTGAATTACAGGAACTGTAAAAGTCATGAACTTTAAGCCTTTGCTGTGCTTTGCTTGCAGTTCCCCTCCGATATCCTTGGTTTTAATTCCCCCTCCCTTCTACACCCATTCATGCATCCTTTCTCCCTGCTTTCACTTGGAACCTTGTTGCACTGCCCCCTCTTCTCCCCCACCTCCCACCACCTTTCCTGGAAAAGATCTTCTTTTTCTTCTTTTTTCTGTTTGGTTTGTTTGTTTGTTTTACAAAGAGGCTTTAATTCATCCTCCTCTAAAATCCAGCAGAGCAAGTGACAGCAGGGCAGCCCCACTCCCCCACTTGCTGCTCCTGTGTGGGCAGGGAGAGAGGAATCTCATGATACCTTGTGAATTGGTGGAGGACTTTTCCATATTTATTATTATTTAACTAATTCTGTGCAGGGCTATAAAGTCCAGTAAATTTGCTCTTAATCAATGCTTTATATACCACTACTGACATGTGCCCTACAGTGGGAAAAAATTGGTAAAAGATTTCCTAACAAAGAAAACGATTTCTCTGACAACTGAACTATGAAATACTTCCATTTCTACTTAACAAACCCTTGTATTTTGCCACCTTTGATATCTGAAGTAACAGAAAAATTTGAAGGGATGTCGCAGAAGTGGGAAGGAAAGACAGTGAACCATTGCCACCAAGTGGGAAAACACAAAACTGTAGCGTGTGCCTCTGAGCTGGTGCTTTCCCTTCGCAACCCTGGCAGGGAAGAGACATGGCAGTCAGCTCTCCTAGCAGCACCCTAACAGTCAGCTGCAAGTTTTCAACTTTTGCTTGCTTATTGCCCTAAGCAAAATTTAAATTATATTTATCCTGCCTCAGCAAATTTAGTAGTTAGTTTTGATTTTTCAAATAATTATAGAGAAATCATTTGACGAACACAAAGCCCTCTGCTCATCTGTCTTGCATTTAAAAAATAATATTCCATGAAAATTTTTTGTATGTCTAAAATCAAATTCCAGGTCCACAAAAATCAGCAGGAAGAAAATAATGGCATTCTTTGTGGGGGAAAGACAGGACCATCCCACTTCTCTTTTTTTCATTTGCATGATGTGGTACCCATGATATTATACAAAATTACCTGCAATACAAAATAATAGTGAACATCTCTGAATGCACCCAGAATTGTGATAAAGTAGTCATCTTTGAATATCCTGTCCATTTTTAGAGGTGTATTCTGGTTTACGCAGAGAACATGTTGTTTCTAGTTCTGTCACTAGTTTCTCTGACATTGGGTACCACTTCATCTTGCAGGCTTACTATGCTTACAGACATATTCTCTCACTACATTTCTGCTTACAGGTACCTGCGCCTGTTTGGTGTAAAGCATAATTAATAAAAGTTGGTATTCTGAGGGAGTTCAAAATGTCGTTCAGATATCCTAAAGCAGCTGAGAAGAACACTCGGATATATCACCATGTGTTCATCAGGTTTGAGAGGCAGGAGAGCCTGGGTTCAAGTCTATGCTCCAAATCAGGAAGAAGAAGATTTTGAACATGAGTTTCCCATAACCCAGTGATTTTTCCACAGCCCAGTGTGTCCTCTAGCTCCTGGGAGCTACTGCTTCCAAACTCTTATGTTAGCTTTGAATTCTCTGAGCACTGTGAATTCCAGAGAAGATTTCACAGGTATCTATCCAGCTCCCTCTTTTCTTCCCCAAAGTGTTTGGCACCTACTTTTCTCTGAAACCACAGCTTTCTCCTTAACATTTTCCATGAGCTAGTGCTGGCCAACTTTGGTACTTTCTGTGCGTCTTGTTCTTAGGTGTTTAACTATCGACACACTGCGCTAAGGACTCCTGAAACAAATCAGTAATGAAGATTCCAGTGAACATCAGGGAGGCAGGAAATCAAGTATCATAAAACGCAGATTTAGGTCCAGTGGCTCAAAGAAATAAAGGTTCCTAACTCTTACTTTTCTGACTGTACTACTGGGAATGGATCTTGCTCCATAAATAAGCAAAGTACTTTTACAGAAGTAGCTGTGATTGTGCCACCATCTGAGAGATGGCAATGGAATGAATTGTCCTCCCTGAGCAATTGGCATCATCAGAATAAAGAACAAATTAAAACTGCCATTATTGATGGCAACATGAAAATTTAGAAGAATCAGAAAAAAAAACCAAATCCTGACACATCTCGTTTTAATTTTAATTTCATTTTTGAGGTAGTATAGTTCACCGATGGGTGGGTGTAACTGCTCTATTGGCTCCTGATAGTACTAGCTAACTACAGGAGACAGGAACAATGTTACTGTATGGCCATGGGTACAAGATGAATACAAGTATAACCAGACCACTGCAGAGCTGTTCTAAACACTTAATAAATAATGAAAAGTGGAGCAATGATGAGTTAGTATCTCTGTATCTATTTGGGCTTAACTTTCTCTGACTCATTCAGGTACTGATGAAAAAAATGAATTTCTTAATTATTTCAGATCAGCAGGATATCCTTGAGAGTAATCAAAAGCCTGGTATGGGATTTAGCTGAAATTGCCCATGCGAGTACTTGATTTTGCTCAGCCTTGCAGCTTAGTTCAAGAATAATACCCCAAACACCATATCTGCAGGCTAATGGTAGACACCTGTGTACTCCATGATGCCCATTAGGAGTTTCATTCAGTTCCTAAATTTTGATGTTATACCTGTATGCATTTTTGTCACTCTGCAACACCAAAGCCTGAAAGTATTCCTGTGGGTCAGTCTGCTTCTTGGGAGTCTGCCTCTAAGTTTCACACAAGACTTTCATCTGCTAATCCAAAGTTCATGCAGCAATTTAGAGCTTAGTAATAGGCAATCGAGTAATTTCTGGTGTATTACACAAAAAAATTAAGCAATTCAGTAGTATCTACGGACTGTTATCCATAATTGTTCAACTGAAACGGCACTGTTTCACACCAATTTTCACTGAGGATATAAGGGAATATTCACAGGTCCATCAACTTCTGACAGGCTCTAATCATCTGATACAGCACTTGTCAATGAAAGCACCTGGAACATCTAAATCTTTGCAGAGGAACCTGAGTACTTCAATGAGGTGTCTACAGTCTGTTCTGTAGCTCACATTTATTGCCAAACCTTGTAAAATAACTTCTCTTTTACAGAGTACTATTTATAAAGCATGTAGAGCGGTTAAATCAGGATAAAAGCTCTGGGGAATATATTTGAAGACCATCTAAGGAAAACACTCGTAAAGACTTCAGTTTTAAATGTGCACTTTTTGAGAGACCAGTGAGAATTTCTAACTTTTCAAAGTTACTGGAGAATCAAATAGAATTACCAAATATGTTGAGTTGAGGAAATATGTTTCATTCTTTCACTGTTCTTACTAGGTTATAAGAGTTGCTAGCCCCCAACTGGGGCTAAAATTGCACTTGGTTTAGAAACATCTAAAACAGTGTCAAATGAAAACATATCAGTTTGTATATTATTAGATGAATAACAAACATATTAAGATGTAAGAGGAATCAATTTGTAAGTCTGTTGGTAATCCCTTTCTTGTATTTAGCAAAATATAGCAAACTAACCAGTATAAAACACCTATTGTCCAACAAAAAGGCAGCTACAAATGGAGTGGGAAGTGGTGACAATGTAGCGCAATGAAACCACGACAAAAAATTCAAGTATCAACTCCCTTCCTTCCACATTCAAAAGTCTGTACTTGTGAAGTAACATTCTCCCCACCATTTCTGAAGTGGCACTGGCCAAACACCAAGCCTAAGCCACACCAAACGAATTAGCTTAACAAAGGTATAAATACACTCAGACAAAAAGATCTAGCATGTGACTGGTTTATGTGATGTTCTTTTAATTAGCCATATTCCATTAAGCCTCAGTTTTAATTTCATAAGCCTCAGAATCCATTTTGCTTTGGTGAATTCTCCTCCCCCTCACTAATTAACTATTTAACTGACTAATGAAAAAAGAAGTCAAAGTGCATATTGTTTTTATCAGCAGTGTTAATTAATAAATAATTGGTTCTGTTTAAATTGGTTGAGTATTGTTATTATGAAAAAGTAATCAGTCCAGAGTTAGCTTTCATTTTCAAATTTCTGTATGCTCACCTGAACACACTCACATATGTATAAGCGACCACATTCCTTTTCATGATAAAAATTCCTTGAAAATTATTCGTATTTTTGTCTGTTACTTACTTTAAAGATTTATAAAGGTTTATGGCCGTTAAATTAAACAAACTAAAAAATACATAATGGAGAAACTTGCATTAACTGGAGCTAATGCTATACAAGTAAACAGCAATAACAGTAGCTCATGACACCACAATTAAGACTACGAAATGGTATCAACACAATGGAGAATAATGCTAAAATTTGTTGTGTTTCGTTATCTATACACAGTACAGATCTTACAGTATTATTCCTTCTACGTTGCCCATCCACCAACTATGTTTAAAATGACACAGACTAGTTCCTATTACAAATATCAAAAATAGTGGGACACGGTATGAAAAGTATTTAATTTTAAGCAAACGCATTTTATTACAAGTATTTTGACCCATATTCCCCATGCCAATATTCAGAAAGATCTTAGAAAATCCAAGGCCAGGTACAATAATGAGCAAGCTACTCCAGGAGCACGGGAGCTGCAAATTCATAGGTAAAGTGTAATAAAAACAATTTTAAGATTTTACTGTAGGAATCAGGAGCGACTGAACACGTGTTTAACCTTAGGACCTTTAAGAGTTTTCCTAACTCTTAAAATGTCATGCAAATTAAAAAAAGGTATCTATAAGGGTATAGTTTCATCCTACCCTATTCCAGGAATTTAGGTTCACTTTAGTCTGCATTCCTCCCAGGGGGGTAGGAGAGCTAGGCTCCCGCACGAGAGGGTCAAGCCCACCCAGGACCAGCGGGTTCCCAGCACTCAAGGAACTGCCTGAGCCTTCCAGATGTGGGCACAGGGCCAGAGTGCATTTCTGCAGGCATGCAGTCACCCCTTGCACAGAGTGCCCGAGCATGAGGAGGGATGCACTGGTGCTGTACCAAAGCCAGGCCAGCACCCCTACATAGGACCCAGGGAGTGCTGGTTGACGAGAAGCTCAGCATGACCCCGCAATGTGCACTCGCAGCCCAGAAAGCCAACCATATACTGGGCTGCATCAAAAGCAGCGTGGCCAGCAGGTCGATGGAGGGGATTCTGCCACTCTGCTCCGCTCTGCTGAGACCTCACCTGGAGTCCTGTGTCCACCTCTGGAGCCCTCAGCACAGAATAGACATGGAGCTGTTGAAGCAGGTCCACAGGATGCCACAAAAGTTATGAGAGGGATGGAGCACCTCTGCTATGAGGAAAGGCTGAGAGAGTTGGGGCTGTTCAGCCTGCAGAAGAGAAGGCTCTGGAGAGACCTTACACCAGCCTTCCAGTACCTGAAGGGGGGCTACAAGAAAGCTGGAGAGGGACTTTTTACAAGGGCCTGGAGTGACAGGACAAGAGGTAATGGCTTCAGGCTGAAAGAGTGTAGATTTAGATTAGATATAAGGAAGAAATGCTTTACTATGAGGGTGGTGAGGCACTGGGACAGTTTGCCCAGAGAAGCTGTGGCTGCCCCCTCCCTAGAAGTGTTCAAGGCCAGGTAGGGTGGGGCTCTGAGCAACCTGGTCTAGTGGAAGGAGTCCCTGCCCATGGGAAGGGAGGTTGGAACCAGATGGTCTATAAGGTCCCTTCCAACAAAAAACATTCTATGATTCTATGACAACCTCATGCCTAAAAGAGCCTTCATGAAGGCAATTCCCTGAAAGCCAAATGCAGCGATTTCTCCCAATTCAAGAGATTAAATGCCCCAAAAGATGAATGCACGTCTATCAGGCATCCACAGTTCAGCAGGTATCTCTCAGACCCTGATTTCACACATCACGTCTCACTGCACGGTGAGCAGCGCCATCTGTACATTCAACATTCAAAGTACAGCAGGACTCTCTGTCGTACCGTGTACACCACCATACCGTAACACTCTTTTATTTTGCATTTTTCAGGCAATGGACTGAACTCTGACCTAAGCCCTGCTCTTGCACAGAGACCGGAGTCTTACTTGTCCTTTTATAACCCAGTCATTTGTGTGCCTCCAGGAACTCGGTGGGAGCTGCTAACTCCACAGAGCTGATCAGTGGTATTTTGCTTCATGCAGCACAGCAGTTCATACCTCCTACTGACTTTGGAATTGTACTACTGCTTTCTTCCACGCTTGAATGTCACTGTAGTCTGTTCTGTACTCACAAAGCAACTACAGCAGCTGTATGTATAAAATGATACTAAACCGCAGCACTAAAAATAAACCTCACTTAGAAAAACAATTCATTTTTTCTCATTATGGACGTGATCATGCTGGTTTGCATTATGTAGTATGATTTTCAAAGACTTGCATGGTCTGCTTGACAAATATTGGACTTTTCTGACATCATTATTAGCTAGTAAAATCCATGGATAAAAAGACATCAATTGCTCTATTGCCTTCTGTACTGTGGAACAGTAAAATAATTTTGTGAAAGTACTGTAACATCTGTTTGGTTTAGTTAAAACACTTAGAAATAAAATAGAAATTTTCCCTTCTCCTCTGCTTCTCCAGCATTATTTTTATCATTTTTTCCATCTGTACTTCCAAAAGGTCTCTCGCACTAATGCATTTCAAAGATATTTAACTATGCAGCTCTATGTTAACTCTGCAAATGCCCTCACTTACAACTTCCCATTTTTGGCAGTTACAAGCTGTTTATGTTGGATAGAACTAATTACGAAATGCCAGCACTGGCCAAAATCTAAGGCCAATGGTAGTTTTCAAATAGTCAACAACTACTTTTTTCAAGACTGTCAGCGCATTTTCCTGGGTTTGATTGTTGGGTTTGTTTGTGGAAAACCAACAGAATGGCCTCTCAGCAATTTGTAAAGTCTCATTAATTTCCTCATTATAAATTACAGAAGTGAGAAAGAATGCAGCGGTGGAAAGACTGCACCCCACACAACTTAAGCAAACCAAGAAAAAATATATGGAAAATTAACTTTCTATCTTTGTATTTGGAACAAAAAAGGTCACAAAACGTGGCCCTGTCCCTGAAAGCCAAACTTTTCTCACATAAAAATCCTGTTTCTCCTGGGAAGCTACTAAGAAAGTGGATAGAAACGAGCGGCAATGCCACCTGAAAGTTTACCGCCCCCATTCCAATCACAAACATACAAGGCAGGCTGCAAAAAATCAGCCTTTTAACCTAATTTTGGCTCTCTCTTACGCGAGCACTGGACCCCGAGTAGCTGAAGGCGGTGCCTCAGCCCCGCGGCGCTTCCCGGCGGCCAGGATAGCCCGGCCGACCCGCCACCGCAGCGCCCAGCTCGGCAGCACGATGCTCAGACCCAGTCGCACAGAACCAGCCTACTGCGGCAGCCATCTTCCCTCTCCGGGCCCCGCCGCTCAGCCCCGCCGCGCATGCTCCTGCCGCCCCGCCCCGGGCGCGGCCCGCCGAGGAAGATTGGGCTCTCGGCGGCCCACAGTTTCCTTGGCAACCGGCAGGAAGCGTCGCCGGGTGCGCCGCTGGCTGCCCGCCGCTTTCGGGGGTGTCGGTGCGGCCGGTCGGTAGCGCGGGGTCGGGCCGGGCCGTAAGAAGGGGGGATACCGCTGCCCGCCGGCCCGGCGCTCCCCTCTGGGGGTGGGAGCTGTGGGGAGGGGAGAGAAGGGGGGCCCGAGGAGGGGCGTGCGCCTCCCTCCCCGCCGCCTCGCTGGGTCTCCGGTTGTGCCGCGGTGTTGGTGAGGGCCGGGTCGGCCGCGCTGTGATAACTCGGCAGAGCTCTGCTGTTTGAGGCCTTCGGCGGTGAGGGCGCTTGGCGCCCCTGCGCGCTTGCTGTGCCTGCGCCGGCTGCGCGCCGGGAGGGGCGGCACTCGCCCGGGTGAGGAAGCAGCCTGGCCTCGGAAATCCTGCTTGCCTTCATTGCGCCTTTCTGCGGTGGCTGCTGGAACCCAGACTCCAGGCCGCGCTTTTCCTCCTCTGAAAGATGACTTTTAAAGGTGCCTTTTCTGTTTCTGTTTTAAGGATTTCTGTCTCCTGCTTGAAGTCTGTCGTCTGCCGGTAGCATGGTTCACTTTGGTGTCACACCTCGCCTGTCGCTGGTTTGATTCACAGCTACGCTTCTGCTGTCTGATCTCTTCACGAATGCATGCGACTCTCCTGGCCCTTGACTACACAAGAACTTTCATCTTGTTGTGAAGACTGACACCTCCTTGCGAAAAGTCGTTTTTCCACCTTCTGCCACCTCCTCCTCTGCGGATACGTAGGCATGTGATCTCAGTTGAGTTTTTGGAAAGCCATTATCACTGTCCTTTACTCCTGTCTTTATGTCTGTCCCAAAGGGCTAACGTTGTTCCTACCTGTCATCACACCTTTTATTGTTTGCACTCCCTGATGGTACAAGCAGTGACATTTCAAAAGCATCTAGATTTTGTCATTAGGTAAAACCGTAGTAAAGTCCTCGACATGTATCTTGATTACTTCTTGGAAAAAAAAGAATTAAAATACATATGAATTATTTCTGAATACTTTTCTGAGAAAAATATTTATGTTGTAATTAGCAAGATGACTGCGTTATGAACAATTGTACATTTCAAAAGTTAACACATATATTTTGTGATATATATTTTGTGATATATAATGCTAATGTCAATAACTGATCTTTATTTGTAAAAATACAATTTTTATTGTATAAAACCATTTTGATTCTTATTTTTCTGATAGTTAAAATTGTTTTTCTAACTAATGTGATTAAAGTTTTGTAACAATAAGCTGGCACTTATAAAATCAGTAAATTTTCTTTCTGTGTTATTGTTTGTCTTTTAGGGCTTCAGATTATTTCTGGCTTTAATGATTTGCCTTTTGCAAACAGAATAGTTCCCATAAGTGTCATGTAATTTTTTGTGTGTTCTGAAGACACTTAATGGTCTAAATGTGATATGTTAGTTCTTCTTTTAAAAAGACTGTCACTGGAGACAAGGACATATTCTGAAAATGGTAGGAAAGAGAAAACGACATACAGTGGGTGAAATTATTTGAATCGCTAGTTTTCATTAAATAGTCAAGAAGTATTGATTTAAACTTTAAATTTTAGCTCTACATTGTATTTTAGCTAATTTGGTAATCATTATTGTGTGTTGTTTCTCAACATTCAGTGAAACTTAGGCACCACATTTACTTCTTTCTACAAGTCATAAGGACATAGCATGTCTACACGAGTGCTGGGACCTTATCACTTCTTACTAAATCTTTAGGATTATTTCTGCTTGTAGTAATTTAGATAATGACCTGACTGCAAGTTCTGTTTTGGAGGTGAGAGTTACAATAACCCAGCTAAAAAGGACTGCATGTACAAGATTCTGGCAGAGTTTAGGGCAGGTGCCTTATTGACCCGAGGGCATGGAAGCAGCATGGCAAAAAGCTCTGCCTCTCAGTATTCAGAATTTAACCATGTTGTTGACAAAAACAGATGTCATCAACTTGCGAAACGTGATGGCGGGATGGCAAGCACCCTACTTATCCTTATGGCAATGTTTGTTTATGTGTGTTATTTAACTGACTTCCTACTGTTTTCATTTCTATATAGTGCCATTTATTGTTTACTAATGGAGTGGAATTTCTTATTTACTAAATTGTTTTCTCCATCCAGAGTACACCACAGCATAAATTACAGAACATTAATAATATTCAAAACTAGCACTGTCACACTTTGTAGTTTTATTAACATTTTAAAACCTGTGTTTCCCCAGGAATAGTTATTGTTATTTGTGATAGTGTCAGGCTTGGTATGTTATATAGGCAGTAGACTATTATTTTTATTAGGGATATTTTAACCCAATTACATACATATATAGTAACACATGTAGCTGGTATTAATATTAGTATTTAAGGATGTATACAGAAAGTTATTTTTGCATTCTTTTTAATAAAATACTTTCATTCTTCTTGCTGGAATTGGAATTCATTTTCTGTGTTCTTTCTTTGCTGCTTTACATTTCTGTTCTCTTACTGATTTTGCTTTGGTTTTTGTGTCCTGAATCTACTTGCGCTTGTGTTCATTCCTTCATCCTGGCCATTCCTCAGATTGTTAGTGTCTTCTGCTCTAGCTGTACCCAGCCATTTTATTTCACTCTGGGCTGTTCTGCTGAGCACCATAATGCTGCTTGGGTTTCTGTAGGCTGCCCTAACGGCAGGCTGTAGCTCATTTCAGTTTTGCTGCAGGTCTCAAAGTACAGAAGTAAACAATTAGGAAATGTGTGCATTTGAAAGATGGAGTGACAAAACTGTCAAAAGTATCCCATGCACTGCGTAGGATATATAAGAATAAACATTTATTTTCTAGTACACTTATTCAGATTTTATTAATTGATTGTTCCTGTCAGTCTTTGGACCTGGGGATTCAAAACTTGATAGTCTGTCGTATAGGAATGAAAATTATTTTACGTTTTTAATCTTTTTCTATTCTAGGAAGCAACGTTCTAAGAATGTCATCAGGCATCAAAATAAAACCAAACACTGCAGTACAGAAAAGCAAGACATATTCTCCTTTGCCATGTTCTCCACAACCTGCAATTAAACCACAGCCAAAGCCCAGTGACAAGCTGAATCCTAAAACTATTGATCCGGTATGTATAGGTGGTGGGTTTTCTGTCTGTTTGTTTGTTTAAAATGGATTTCTTGTTTGAAGAAATTTCCATACTTTACAAAATACACGCAGGACATGCTTCTACTGGTCCTGTTTTGTAAATTTAAACTAATTTTTTGTTAACCATGCATTCCCTAATTTCTAAGCTTAAATGCCTGAGGCATAACATTTTTATTTCCTTTTTAGAAAAGGGGTTTTGGTACAATTGTGTCTTTGGTAACTTTTTTTATTTTCTATATACTTTTGCCCTAGAAAGAGGTTTAGAGCTAAGAGTTAAAAAGGGTTGGGGTTTTTTTGGTATAGTTATACATTTTGGCACCTGCTGCTTTAGAGGAACTGATTTCAGTTATGCAATGAAACCAAGAATCGGGTAGGATCTTGAAGATCATCCAGACCTCATAAAATCTAGCAAATTAATTGCTAATGAACATTACTCGAAACTCCTAAGTACAGTGAATATGTAATACTTTGGGAAGAATTTGAGGTCTCAGGAGAAGACCGATGAAAGGAGTTGTTTATTTCACAGAAGTCCTGTGCCTGGAGAACTAGCTTTGAGTGGGTGAACTATAGCTCACCACTGGGCTGTATCAGCCAAACAATTAATAGTGTCACAGACGTTTTGGAAAATGAACTAAATGCAGGAGTGCTTTTTGTGAAGTACTAGTTTGCCATAAACAAAGGCTCAATCATTTTATGTGGGCATTTTTTTTCTTAAAACATTTTTTCAAGTAATACAATGACTTCATTAAGCCAAGAAGTCATCAAATCATGCACACAATTTTAACAATGTTAATGTAGGTTCAAACACTCTAAAAATTAAGATTTCATGTTGTTTCCTGCTATGTGTTTCGTGCTAAGGTGTTTAATCTGGGATGTAGCATTGAATAATCGTGCTAATAAATAATATCATAGTTCATACGCGTAAGAAGCATGTATCTGATAAAAAACAGCTTTGTGCAGGCTTTCCTCTGTGAAGCTCCTGATTTCCTTCTCCAGTGAGTTCTTCCTAGATTCTAACCAACTATGAACCTCCCCACTGATTTCCAGTGCCCTCATACCATCTTGTCCAAAAGTTGGTGTTTCTCCCACATCTTACCACCTTGTACTTGTCTATACTTGGATCAGGGTGGAACTGGAGTAAATCTGCCTTCTGTATAATATGACCAATATAACACTAATAACCAATATAACAACAATAAGAGCATCAGGAAAGTGGGTGGTCTTTAATCTGTTAAGGAGAAAACCCATAAGACTTCAGTGTTAAGATTTGCAAGAGGAAAAAAACCAGTGTATTCCATCAGGAGAGCACTGATTCTACATTATTTATTCATTTTCACAACTGCCTAGCCAAACAATTCTGAAAAGCAGTTTTCTGATAAATGTACCAAATATGTTTTCCACCCCATAGCTGCAAGTCTCATTTTTGATTAATTTTAGAATCATATGCCTAAATTTCATTTTTGGTAAACTGCAGTTTTAACATATTCGTAAAAGTTATTAAACATTACTGTTAATGAATAAATATTACTTTTTTTTTCTGTCCTCACAGTTCGGTGCTTATTCTCGACCACCTTCTGCATTTGCTTCTATATACGCTAAAGGTGGTATTCCGTGCAGGTGTGTCGGTTTTGTTTATTTTTTTACTAAATATATTATGATTAGGTAGAGTTACACAGATTGTAAAATATCTATTCGTGTTAGATCTTTTAGTTAGGCTGTTGGATTCCATTAATTTCTAAAAAGATTTCTGATACTGAACTCTTTTAAAGAAGAAAGCAATTTTCCATGTCTTTGAAATTGTCTTCTTTTGGTTCTTTTCTTATGCTATGTTAATACTGAAGCTGCATTTTAAAAGAATAGCTAGGTATTTGCAGATTTGGTTTGCTTAACCTCTTTCATGAAAGAGGTTGATTTCTTCAAGTACTGGTGTTTCCTTCTGCCTATTAAGATAATAAACTTAGTGCCATTTTAGAAAGTAGACATCTTGCAGTCTTTCTTTGTCTCAAGTAAGTAGTGTGACAACATTTTCTTGAATATTCCAATTCTGTAATTGTCAGCAATATCTGATATTAACAAAACTACTTGAAAGTAATAGTCTGTGGTGTTTTAGGTTACTTTTGTGTATTACGTATGTGCCTAGACAATAAGCACTTTAGTGTTTGTTAAGTGGGTGCAGAATTACTTAACAAAAATTTGAGTAATCATTAATACATGTATATACATGCGTAAAATAATAATTAACCATAGAATCATAGAATGGTTTGGATTGGAAGGGACATTAAAGATCACCTAGTTCCAACCCCCCTGCCATGGGCAGGGACACCTTCCACCAGACCAGGTTGCTCAAAGACCCATCCAACCTGGCCTTGAACACTGCCAGGGAGGGGGCATCCACAGCTTCTCTGGGCAACCTGTTCCAGCACTTCACAACCCTCGTAGTAAAGAATTTCTTGCTTGTATCTAATCTAAATCTGCCCTCTTTCAGTTTAAAGCCATTACCCCTTGTCCTGTCACTACAGGCCCTTGTAAAAAGTCCCTCTCTAGCTTTCTTGTAGCCCCCCCTTTAGGTACTGGAAGGCTGCTGTAAGGTCTCCCTGCAGCCTTCTCTTCTGCAGGCTGAACAGCCCCAACTCTCTCAGTCTTTCCTCTGAGGAGCAGTGTTCTCTGATCATTTTTGTGGCATCCTCTGGACCCACTCCAGCAGGTCCATGTCTTTCCTGTGTTGAGGGCTCCAGAGCTAGATGCAGTACTCCAGGTGGGCTCTCACCAGAGCAGAGCAGCGTGGCAGAATCCCCTCCATCGACCTGCTGGCCACGCTGCTTTTGATGCAGCCCAGGACACAGTTCGCCTTCTGGGCTGCAAGCGGACTTTGTGGGGTCATGTTGAGCTTCTCATCAACCAGACCCCCCACGTCCTTCTTCTCAGGGCTAGTCTCAATCCATTCTGTGCCCAGCCTGTATTTGTGCCTGGGGTTGCCCTGACCCAGATGCAGGACCTTGCACTTGGCCTTGCTGAACTTTATGAGGTTCACACAGGCCCACCTCTCAAGCCTGTCCAGGTCCCTCTGGATGACATCCCTTCCTTCCAGCGTGTCAACCACACCACACAGCTTGGTCTCATAGGCAAACTTGCTGAAGGTGCACTCAATCCCACTGTCCGTGTGCCCGATAAAGATGTTAAACAGTGCTGGTCCCAGTAGTGACCCCTGAGGAACACCACTAATTCATAGCCTTTATCTTGTTTGTAGCCTTTATCTCATATTCGTACACCGCCTTTATCTGTATCTTAGGAGTAACCGATGAATTCCAATATGTTTTTATTTCAGTTTCAACTGATCTCCCTTACTAGTTGTTATTTGAGGAAAATATTGCTTGATATTTATCGAAAGATGTAACTTTGCAAAGGGAGCATTTTCTGTGTCAGTGTGAGAGACATCTGTAATTTTTATAACTTTTGTGTTCTGATTTCTGTGTGAGTGGGAGCAGGATTTTGAAAACTGCCATATTTGGGAAATATAATAATTGCACTGTTAAAATACCATTATGCATTTGAGTAAGGAGAGCAGTAGATGTTGAAATTATGCATGTAACATTATAGTAATATTGCAAACCGGTTGGTGATATACTTAAGGTGAATAGTGTTAGCAATAAATTATGTATTATTATATGTTAATTTGTTAAAACTTTATTCTTTATATAGGTTAGTGCATGGCTCAGTAAAGCACAGACTGCAATGGGAATGCCTTCCTGAAACTGTTCGCTTTGATCCTCTTATTATAACATTGGCAGAGGTAAACTCAATTTTCTTGCAAAGTTAAGGATGCAGAATTTCCTAATTGCAAATGGCATTTTGTAACAAGCTAAGCTAGCTAACTTAGACTCACCTACTAAGGAAATACGAAAAAAACATTTGTGGGAATCTTGTATGAATGAAGATGGTCAAGAACATTGCCATTTGTAGTTCTTTAATTAGAGCATTCTGGAAGAGCTAGGTAGAGCTATTTAATCTTCAAGACACTGGCCAAATACAAGACTGCATCTCAGATTCCCAACTGTTGAGTGAAATACTTCAATCCATTTGTGGCTTTGCAGGGTCTTTTGTAAACAAATTTGTTTTCATTCTTTTTGTATATAAAGCCAACCTATTGAAGTGCTCTCCTCAATAGATTGAACTAACACATTAGGAATAGGATCCTGTAAATAAGTGAAAGAGAAGTACTACACGTTATGTTCAGGCTTCTGTTTTCTCAGCATCGTCTGTGACATTCATCACCAAATACCTTTCAGGAGTCTAAATAAATGTTAAACACAGCGTGGTAAATGGAATAAAGTGCATACTCTAGAGGTGGCTTTTTGTTGGGGTTTTTTTTAGGTTAAACAAAGCTGTCAATTCTTAAAGTAACTTAGAGCTTCTATTATGGAAAGAAGAAAGACTTCAGCCATAGGCCTTTAAATCTTCGAGTCCTGCCAGTCAGGTCTTCACTAGAAGTGTAGATTTGTACCATCTACAAGTTTTTGGTGTTGCAGAGGGGTGTGTATGGTGAGGGCCGTCTTTCTTTCCATAGTTCACCTTCTATTTTTTTTTCTTCAGCATACGAAAACCATTTACAAATATAGCCTATTCTTGTTCATGGTCTTGTTGAAATATTACCTTGTGTAGTTAGACTAAAGGTAGTGAAGTACAAATATTGATTGAACTGGCAGTATTCATAGTGTGAGTTTTAATATTCAATGTTCCAAAAGAAAAATGAATAAACATATTCTGTGAGCAGAGTTGTACTCAATGGCTCCACATGGTGGAGTTAGTGTATTTTCTGTTTTGAACTGATGTGACAAAATCTAAACATTATTTTGCGCTATGTGGAACTTTTTTAACGTGTTTTTGTTTACAAGAAGGCTCACTATTAAGCAAATGTGTTTTACATTTGCAACAGGGTCTAAGAGAGACAAAACATCCCTATACATTTGTTTCAAAGGAGGGTTTTAAAGAATTACTTACGGTTGAAGGTGCTACTGAAAAAACAATTCCCTTGTTGCCTCGTCTGGTTCCAGTGTTAAAGGCTGCATTGGTATGTCTTACTCTTAATGCAGAGATTTTGATGGATTTAATTTCTTTTTTCTTGTGCTGGTGAGGACTACGTTGAAAATATTGTGATAAATCTATTGCATGGGCTTTTGATTTGGGGGTTGGGAATAGTTTCTTTTTCGCATATTAACCCTGCCTTGGTTTTATTAGCTAAATATGCCTTTAACTGTAAATTCAGATGGGCAACTCCTTGTATAGTTGTATGACAGTAGCTATGGCAAATTCTGTGGAAATGTTCTAATATGTGAATATAAGCAGAAATAAATATATGTATTAGTGGTGTTTTTATATATCCACATAATAACATGCAAAAAAAAATTGAGATCAAGTAAAATGGAGATGTGGGAATAAATACTCAGATATCTGTTACATTTAAATTTCAAAACTTGCTACAAAGATAAAACAGAATATGCCAATGAGGAAAGGGGAAGAATACAGTTAAAATGTTTGAGGTCATATTCTTAATTTTTAAAATATTTTAAACTTTTTCTGCTCCTTCAATGAGGTAAAAGTATTAGCCTTGAAGGTAATCTCTTTTAGATCTATTGCATACCTTTCAGAGCCCTTTTCTGCTTCAGCTACTTGCTGTCCTTTAATCTACCGGTGTTTCAGTTGTGGTTGTATAGAGATGGCTGAAAGTTTGAAAATTCTTTGTGATCTCAGATCAGAGTCGTAACAGAATATCAGAACTGTATGTTATCAGTGTCTTTGGTTTAGTTTGGAAGACAAAATTAGAAAAACTGTTCTTGTCTGTTCTTCCAATTACTGTTATTCATCTGATAATTTTCATTGCTGTACTGTTTTGTTTAGTCTTGTTAAACCTACTACACAAGTAGTTGATGACTTCTAGTTAAAAAAAAAAAAAAGGGTTCGGGGCCCAAATGTTAGAGGGGAAAAATAACTGTTTCAATGAAGGCCGGTATTAGTACAAGAACAAAACAAATTGTTATAAATCAATTTCTCTGCTAAAGGAAGAGTGAGATAACTAAACCATTAGAGAACTCAGGTATAGAAGAACCTTCCTATGGGAATAATAAAGATGATAAAGCACCCTAGAAGTAGATAAGAGCCTGGTAACTGCTGGCAGGTGACAAAGTGGTAGTTGGCAGGGGACTAAATTAATTGAGCCAGAAAGTCGTTGGCTCCTGTGTTTCTCCAACAAAAACAATTGTTGTTATGAATTACATAGAAATTACCCTGAATTCATTACAATTGTAACTAAAATGTTGTCTCCCAGTTTCAACATATCCGCAATGGAAGGGTTCGTTCTAATATGTTGTGAAGCACTGAAATTGTTGGTGTAGTAAACCATTTGTTTTGCCTGCCAAATTTTTTATTTCATCAATAATAAATTATTAGTTTCATTGTCTCAGAAGAAAGCAAGAGTTTCACTGACGTTTTGTGGATACTTTTGTTTTCTACTTTAAAAATATATTTCTGTTTTTAAGTGTTACCTCTAGATACTAACATTCAATCAAGTTGTACTTGTATTTCTAAACTTGTAACATAATTAGCAGTTGCGCAGTAGTTTTAATTTTTAAAAAAGCTATATACAATCATAATGTAGAGATTGCAGTTTTGAAGAATATATGAATATTACTGACAGGATTTTCTTTTTTCCACCTCTGGAGGCCCATTCAGATGACGAAGTATTTGGAAGGGGATTGGATGCTTTAGTTCAACTGAGTGCTGTTGTTGGCCCGTCACTTAATGATCATCTTAAGCATTTACTCACAAATGTAAGTTTTTAATGCTGTAGTAAAAAAATCATCTGTATTTTTATGGTACTTTTTTTGAGATGTTTACTATAATATCTGCATAGATACAGTGGAGGACTCAGCAGTTCCATGAAAAGCATTACTTCATACATTCCTCTGTGTAAGTCCATCAGTCTTTAACTTATAAAGTTCTAGCAAGGCCCAAAAACTGTTGTTAATGTAAATTGGCGAATAATGGATGTGTTGTCCCTACTATTTAAAAAAGATCCAGCTTCAAGCCTAAGGTGAAATAGATGCTGTGTTCTGAAGGGAAGTTCATGTTTATTGCAAAATTTTTTGCATTTTAAGTGTAAATATTAAAAAAAAAATCTGTAAAAGTTTCAATAAATTAACATAAGCAAATATTCCGTTGTTTCAGATGGGAATTCTGCACAAGGAAGTTTTTATTAAATAAGAGTGGGATTATGGAAAGTATTTTTATACTGAATCCTTCTGTAGAATCCTTTCTCTCTCAGACAGGCTTTTCATGGTTTCGTTTAGCCTGCTTCCAAAGTGCACTTTTACAGCAATATGAAACGACCTTTTAGACATCCAATGCAGAAGAGAGAAATTGCAGTAGGTTTTTTCAAACGTATTTCCACTATAATAAATCTCTTTCAGTGCGTGTGAAAAACGTGTTCACTTTTCAAGCGGACAGCATTTTAAGAATGATTTTCTTTTAAGGTTGCCACTTCTTTAAAATTTGTTTGCTGAAACAAGAAAAGATTAAAATAAGTATCTTTCTGGCTAACAGTTGAGCTTTCTTTGAATTTAAGTTTCTTGTGAGATAACATTTTATTCCTTTTGCCTTGACTGAGTTCCATATTTTGACATCAGTCACAAGCTATAAAGTGATGTCTCCTTTTGGCTTTAATTTTACAAAGATAAGATGAAATAAAGTAATAAAATAAAATTATATCGGCCTCTTTGCATAAATAGTACTATATTGTGCAACAAATGTTTTTATTTTACTTTTCTGATAGCTTTCAAGGAGATTAATGGACAAGAAATTTAAAGAAAAAATCACTATTGCTTTACAAAAGTTGGAGCAGTATGGTGGAAAGGTGCGTTGATCATATGATTATTCTGTAATGTGAACATTTGAATGCAGCTTTGCTAAAACAACTTCCATCTCTGGCTTTCAGATTAAGAACCCCATTCTGAAAACTGCTTATTTTTACATGTCACAACTAATCATATTGCATAAAACACAGGATTTTGCACTGTGGCAATCAGCAGAGTTGTGTTCCAGTCCTTAGTAAAATAGTTGGTTTAGTCTGTTTGATATATTGGGTGGTAATAGAAATTACGTTAAATCCACTCTGGGTAATCCATATTCTGCCGGCTAGGTTTTGTTGTCTCCCTTTTTTTTTTTCTCCCACTTTTCATTTTTAGTCTCCATTGTTTTAATATTTGAGCAGAAAATACAGGAGTATGTCTCAGTAAAATATTCCAAGGATCCATACCTACAAAAGGTGCCGCATGGCTGGGCTCTTACAGAACAGCACACCGAGCACCATTCAGAACTCTTTTTGGGAGCAAGTGTGCATGCATGTGGATCTCTACCCATAATATCTGCTTGGAACATTTTATTGTACTTGGTGGGAAGCTTATGCAGACCAGGTGGTTAAATGAGATATTTGCTGTTCTTTCTTGAAAATTCTCCATTTCTTTAGAAAGTCTAAATTTTTTTTTCCAGGATTTGAACTGGAGTGACAAATGGGTTAGTTGCATGGCATAAGATCCAGGATGCCTAATATAAGTCCTTACTCCAAGTTAGGCATTGCAGCACTTAAAAAGCAGACGCTTATGCTGAGTAATGCTTGTGAGCTTCTTGTACAGACTGTAGGGTAGGCTAGATGCCTGTGAAGAGTGATCCAGGAATTCACCAAATGTCAACTAGTAAATAGCTTCTGGCCCCTTCTGGAGTATTGACACCTGACTCAGGCTGAATATTTGTCTTGCCTCAATATGCCTGAGATGCAGGCTTCATATTCCGTTTTCTGAGCCTAAATGCTTACCTTAACAGGATTTGCTTTTGCTAAAAGATACTTTTAGCTGTTATTGATGATGCCTGCCCATTCTCACTAATAGCTTATTGTTTAGGTCACTTACTGAGGAAATGAGATACTCACATTCCAGCCCACCCTGGTTAACCCAGAGGTTAGATGTGCAATTGCTATAAATCAAAAAAAAAAATGCTTTAAGTAATAGATGGCATAGTATTCTTCTGCTGAACATTCTATTGCCATTTTTCTGTTGTGCTGTACATTGTGCAGGAGGGAGGAGAGAAGAAAAAGAGAGTATTGGCATGGATATTCATCTGGAAGAGAAACTATTTGCTTTCTTGACCCTATGAACACTTGTGTGTATTATATTAAACGTTTGTTGGTAAAGCATAGAAATAACCTAAAAAGTAGGGACTATAAATATAGGTCTATCAGTTCTGAGCTTGTGTGCCTTAATCAGTAGACACCCAAATAATCGGCAGACACCACTTTTTGTGTGTGTGTGTGCTCATATGCATTTAAGATCAGTAGCAGTGTTCTTATTACAGACTTGAAAAAGATCACAACAAATAAAGAAGCATGAGAGGTTTTTATTTATATGTAGTGAGACAAGAAAAGAAAAATTACATCTCATCTTGATGTTCTGAAAATTTAGGTCTACATAATGTAACTAATCCAGTGAATCATTAACCTCTAATTCTTCTGTCTGTCCCCTGATTTCTCATCATCGTACTGGTTTTGCGAGTAGGTCTTTCTGTGTGTCTTTTAAAAATACTCTAATAAGATAAAGCAAACTGGAACCAAACTCCTAAATTGTGATTACCAGCAATATTTTATAGACCAACTAATGCATTTATCAAATTTCTATTCTAAATTAATTATAATGTATATGATTCTTAATTTTATTGGAAGTCCTTTCCAGAATATCACTCCTCTATTTAAAAATCCTTATTATTTCATGTCTATATTTATGTCCAGTTTTAGATATGAGTTTACGCATCTCTTCTCTTGGTTGTTTATTCTCCGGCATTAATTATCACAATGCTCCATTTTTCAGTTCATTATTTTCAGCCCATTTAACAGTATATTTCTCAGCAAATATTAACTTTTTAGTTTTCTACTGTTTGATAATAAGAAAGATAACTAAGTAAAACTTGTGAATAATACAATTTATAGAGACTGTATGAATACTCTCATATGTAATGCTTGTGCTCCTTATTTTGTTTAAATTTGTTTTATTTCCATCAACAGGCAACTGTGGCTATCATCAAATCTAAAATTCCAACCTATTGTTCTATCTCGTCTTGAACACAAAAACTGTAGTGATTCATACTGTAAGGTGAAGTTTGGAAACAAACTGCCTGTGAACATCACTGACACTTATTTGGGGTATGACATATTCTCTTAAAATAATAAATTCTTCAATGTGATGGAGAGTGGGAAAAATCCTATCAGTTTATGAATATGTAATTATGGAAGACTATTTAAAATAATTCTCTTTGTATTGTCTGCTATTTGTGTATGCGTTGTGCTTACAATGACATGGATTAACTGGCTGTTATTTCAAAAGCAGAACAGAGATGGATTCTTAAATTAAAATTTCCTTTAATATGTTCACAGTGCTTAATATGTTTTGTACATTTGTGTGATGCAAAATAATTTGGATATAATTACTTAAATAGTAACTAACTTGGTGTTAAATGACATATGTATACCCACTTTTGAAACTTATTTTGTGCTACAGGCATAGATGGGTGCAGTCTGGATTCATCAAGACTTGCTGGGTTAGACGTAGGACTATGAGAACTCATCTAGACTCCTTGAGAGTCAGCTTTTAAAGATGTGAAGCTGAACGCACTAAACAGGTAGCATATGGTGCGAAACTGAACTTGCTCTGTGCATTCTCAGCACAGTGTTTTGAGAAGCTGGAGAGGCTCTGGAGAATGCAATGCAGAGGCATCAGGTTGCTCCACAGAGCCACAGCCTAGGTTTTGATCAACTGGTTAGTTCCAGTTAGCTTTGGGCCTACTAAATGCGAGCTAGATGTGGGAGGCAGCTTTGGAGTATTTACACCGTGCTCCTTTTGCACCGAGTTCTATAATGCCACAGATACACTTGGGACTAGCTTGTGAATTCAGCTCCAGACAAGTTAATAAACTTCTGAATCTGGGAGCTATTAAAAAAATTTGGGTTAAAGACAATAAAATGATTGCAGAAGCCAGCTTACCTTGCTGTCAAGACTTGTAGGATGCAGTGTTTATACATGAACATGTTTGAACTTCATTGCAAAATAATTCCTAACAGTTCTTGTAATAAATACTGTTCTGTATTCATGTTGTTATGGATATTTGAGTTAGTCAGTGAGGGAGAACTAATGGAAGTAACAAAATTTGCCATAAAACTTTTTCCGCTCAGGAAAATTCAATTCTGGAATTTAAAGTTGTTGGGATTATTATTTTTGTTATCAGAAGATGCTGTTGCATAGGATATAAAAACGTCTGTCATGTGAAAGCAGTTTCAGAATTTTTGGAAAATTACGACTGCTTGGCTATATTAAATTTACTTTGGGGCTGTGCTCTCTGCTGAGATCAGAACTGTGCTAAGTCAAGATTTATGTACTTGAGCATTTTAAAAAAAATTAATTCTGTTGGCAAAAATATTACATTTGAAGAAATACAAGTATTTGTTTAACAACAAAAAATGAATCATGCTTCTTGTGTTTCTTCATGTTTATTTTTTATTTTTTTTTTTACAAAATGTGCACATTGAGTTTACACAGACACGCTACAGCAGATTTCAGGTGTACATGTATTGTACTACTCTTATCCTACACTGGTGATAGCAGATCAGCCTTCAACATGCCTCTAACATCCCACCTCTACACCAGAATAGATACCTGATTTATTTTTGCAAAAGAATGCTTGCAACATTCTACTTCATTAATACCCTTTCACATTTTTGCAGCAATGTCACAATGAAGATTGGCCTATCTCTGATAGCATTTTACCTATTTTGAAGTATTGGCATAAACTCTGTGGATGATATATCTTAAAAATTACATGGATGGGGGGGGCAGTATTGTATTTTAGGTACATACTTTTTTTAGAAAAATCTTTCTAGGTTCAGAATTAAGGTAGCTCCCATCTTAATGAAGAAATGATCCTAAAACAAAGTAATGCATTTATCACATATAGATGATATTATATAGCTGAAGTTTTCAATTTTTTCCTGATTCTGTCTCATAATTAATTACAAAAAGCTGAAACAGATGTTGGCTTGTCTAGCAGTCATTGTTAGTAGATGTTACTACACTGTGATATTCATTCTGAGCACTGAAGTGGGATCGAAGTTTCAAAAAAAGTTCATGCCTGTTTCTTCATTAAAGGCAGAAAGACATGTACTCATGAAAACAGTGTTAGGATCCAGTTAAGGTTTCATCATGAATAATTAAGGATCTTCTGACTTTTGAGCAAAGAACTGTGCGAACACATCCAAGAAGAATTATAAATACAGTATGTAGGACTCATATTCATGTCATGATAAATTAAATGCAGATTTACTAGGTAAGTGTGATCAACAGAAGCTTACGTGTATTCGTTAGGGAGTAAATCCACCTATAAGCAATTTCTTTTTTTGTTTTACAACAGTTCTTCCTTTCAAGTTACCTATTTTGTTAGGTATGGGGGTTTTTTTCTGAAGAGAAAAGCAAGTGAAAGGTGGAAGGCAATTGCAGCAAGATGTGCATTGCACATTGATTGTAGCACTTTAACTCAATGTATTATTAAAAAAATGAGGACTACACCATACAAATGTGAAAAGAAAATACATGGTAATACCTCTGTATAATTTAGAAGCTAAGATTTAAGAAATACACTCAAACGTCTGGAGCTTAATCCAGTACAAATGAGTAGCAAAACTAAGAGTATTTAATCTCCTTGTGATGGTATCTATTTTATCTAGGGATTGGAATGATAATAAAGCTGCATGATGTCAGATCTTACTTAGTTTGGGTTTGGAGTAAAAACCTGACTTTTCTGAACAATCTTGTTAGCTAAGTAGCCACTGTTGAAGTGCTAAATTGTATAATTTAGAAAGTTCTTTTTTCTTGGGAAGAGTTTATAATAAAAAATTTGTTTGCATAATACATGTCTCAGTGTAAAGCTGAGTAATTTTATTTACGGTAAAGTGGGAAATCCATCTTTTAGATAATGTTGCAAAATAGCTCAATATTTGTCCATTAGTTGTAGACCTAATGTCTTCGTTAAATCACATTTTCAAAGAGCTGCATGGATCGCATTATATTCTCATCCTGTAAAAAAGACAACAAAAAACAAAAATCATACACCATTAAAAACATAGCTGGCCAATATTGATAGTGAAATTGGGTAGAACTAACTATATTTTAGTTAATGACAACATTATTTTTCAGCTTGTTTGGAGAAATTGTTAGCAGAAGGCAGCTGTTAATGGATCTATGCTCAAATAGGGTTTTGTATATATTAATTACACCAAAAACATTCTGTCAAGACTACCATAGCGTGTTAAGAAATTTAAGTCTGCAGTATTTCCCAGGTTATAAGTCTACATCCAGTATAACAAAATATATATAGACAATAAATGCTCAAGGAATAGTTGTATCTGAAGTGTGAATCCGTACATGAAACTGCCTTTTTGCAGTTCTAGGGCATCCTGTTGCATAGCTAGGGATGACTCTAAAATAAAATTCATTTAAGTACGCATCTTTGCATGAACCAAAGAGTCAATCAGTTCCACAAATATCACCACAACACTCTTTGACAACTCAGCTCAGATTTTCTGTGTGTTCACACTGAAAGATGTTGACTGCTTTCCAATGCTACTTCTGCTTTCTGCTTGCTTTGCATTAGGTAGGTAACAAAACCTTCAAAATCCAAGTTCTGCATAATGCTTACTGGTCTAGCACTCCATACCCCAGTTTTATCAGTGAATAACTCTCAGCACACCAGTCAGGAAAAAATAATTTTTTTTGGTAAGATTTACCTTTCAGTGTCTAGAAGAAAGAGTTTACTTGTAGCAGGCCATATCTAGTGGTGCTTCTGGTTCAACAGTTGGTTGCACAATACATGTGCAATACAAGAGTATATTAAATGCTCGTGTAGCTTTTGCTGGTCTCCACTATAATGATCCTCTTTTTTAATCTGAATGCACACCCTGTAGTACTTTCTTGAGAGATAATCTAGCCATCTTTAGTTGGCTGAATGACTGAATTTTATAGAATATTTTAAGAAGTTTAATGAAAGAGGTGCATGAAAACCCCACTTCTTAGAAAGGTTATCTCACAGTATTCTCCGCTACTGATAGGTATGTAGGCCTTCTGTACATTAATGTTCCAATAACACATGTTCAGTATCAATTTCCAGTTAAATTATTCACTGTTCAGTCTAGTGGGTGATTTGCTTTGTAGAAAATTACAAGTCTGAGTAATTTTCTTAATTTATGTTATGAAACATGCACAGTGGAGTTTTTCATCTTTGATTCCATATGTCATCTCAAGTGATGTTGTGGTAAGAAGTGATCAGCGAACCATTTTGTGCTGATAAACTAACTTTTGAAAGCAATGATATGTAATCTCAAAAATTTATTTTATGTAGATTAATGCTTTAAAAGTTTGTACAGGAAATTTAATATAGTAAATTACAATAAACTAACTTTTTCCCACTGCATTGTTTTGAAACATCAATATACTATTGAACACAAAGCTCAGTTTAACTGGAATTATTTGGCATTATTTACAAATGTTTTTGTATATACATTGGCAACTAAGCTCAGCAAATGTGCAAAGCAAGCAACGTACTCTTAATTTAGAAAGTGTTTTCACACTTCCTACCAATTTTATAAAATATATATCATGACTAATGAATCTAGTAGTTTTCTAAAACAAGCTTCATGTTTCTGAAGTTTGCTGTCTCTATACAGAACGCTTCCAATGCCCCTCCTTTAGTCAGTCAAATGGGAAGTGTCTTCACAAGAAAATACAGGCTTGTCATAATACATGGAACATGGTAACTTTTAGTAGCTTTTTTTTCCCATCTTCAAAACAGAAAAAAAAAAGCAGATGCTTGCATTAGAATTCTTTGTCAAGTGTATCTTTCTCATTTGCCTCCTTTTTCAGCACATTTTTCTAAACAATTTTTCACAGAATCACAGAATGGTAGGGGTTGGAAGGGGCCTCTGTGGGTCATCTAGTCCAACCCTCCTGCTGAAGCAGGGTCACCTACAGTAGGTTGTAGAGGACCTTGTCCAGGCGGGTCTTGAATATCTCCAGAGAAGGAGACTCCACAACCTCCCTGGGC